>Ga0209700_106757_pt1 | contig 17246 bp, 12 predicted proteins | sample SiratroredBW_FD_187528 | JGI IMG/M metagenome (GOLD analysis project Ga0209700, IMG submission 187528) | Root nodule microbial communities of legume samples collected from California, USA - Siratro red BW (SPAdes) (version 2) | ecosystem: Host-associated > Plants > Roots > Nodule | place: USA...
TATAATAACATTTTATATATATATATATATATATATATATATATATATATATATATATATATATATATATATATATATATCACATTCAATTTTTATCTTTTATTTTTTTTGTTTATATCTCTTCGGTATCCGAATTGGTTTATAACTCTTCACTTTTTAAAAAGACAAAAATAACTTAAGATTGAAATTATTATATTTTCTTCTTTAAGGGTGTGTTTGGATTGGAGAGTTAATTTGAAGAAGTGGATTTGAGATGATTTAAGAGGGAAGTGTGTGAAAATTTTAGTTGTTTGAATTAAGGGAAAAATAATAAGATTTGAGTAAAAAGTTTATAAAAGTTTGTGAATGATGTGATAGATATAATAATATTTTAATATAATAAATTATAAATTTATTTTTAAAATTAAAAATAAAATTTAGTAAATTTATTTAATGTAATTACTAATATTTTAGAAAAATTTTAAAAATATTAAATTAATAATTTTTTAAAAATAAATTTAATTTATTATAAAATATATTAATTTATTAATAAAAAAAAGATAAAATTAACATTTCTAAATAATTTTAATAATAAATTTAAAAATGATTATTATTTATAATAAAAAATTATTATTATCCTATAATTTATTTTAAATATTTATATTTATTAATATTAAATTATAATTATATTTATACTATTATTAGTTATTTTTTAATAATTAGATATAATATTTGTTTTTAAATATTATTTATTATTATATTATATAATATATTAATATATATAATCGATTACGTTGAAATGTAATCGATTATAACTATATAAGTTATAATCGATTATATTGAAACGTAATCGATTATATATATTAATATATATTATAATTTTATAAAAAAATATTTTATAGTTATTTTTTTTTGCAAATTTTCATATTTCGTATAAGGGAGTAGAAAATTTTGACCGAATTATTTTTTCATTTTTTGCGTTTTAGTATATTGAATTTCTAATTTTCATTTTCTTTCTGCGTTTAATAAGTTTCTATCGTTAAAAACAAATACAACCTAAAAGATGACAAGGTTTAATTTTTTCCAAATATTACAAATTAATGTTAAAAAGTTATATTGAGAAAAAATTTCTTTTTGGAGAATGAAATTAATTGTTTTCATTTTACTGGAATTACTGCAACTTCAAATCTTTTAGATAGAAAATTTTATTCAGTATTTCCTAACTCTATATCATTAATTGGGTCAGAAAACAAGCTAATTAAGTAGTTTAAATGAGCTTTAAGAAGTTACAAAATTATGGTTATAACTTAGCATTTAATAGTATTAACAAAAATTTAGAGCCAACACTTTTTGTAAGAAGAGTTGAATTTTCTTCTATCTCTAATGTGCGTTACAGTTGAATAAGATGTGGATTCTCCAAAGTATATTTTTCAACTTGAGCCATCTTTTTTAAGTTAAATTCAACTTTTGAATAAAAGTTAAATAAAAAAAATGTCGGATCGATAAGTTTATTATCATAATTAAACTCAGTAAATGGTATAACTATCTGTACTTTAACTATTTATATACTAAAAACAATATTTGCCCACAATTTAACAAATTTTAAGCACACACCATATATAATATAAAAAGTAACTCGCTTTCTTATCGAAACATGATGAAGAAACATAACAATAAAAAATTAATTTGTTGTGATTTATTTTAAAAATGCACAATCATATATTTGAGATGGAACATATTATAAAATAAATTTTAATTCTAATTCAACTCTACAAAATCAAATCATAATATATAAATATGATAAACTTAAAAAATTTTAATAAGATAAATTTCGATATTATCACCTTAAAAATAAATTAAGTGGCAGTTAACCTCATAAAAGTAAGTTATAAGGTAATATTTATACATATAATTTAGATATTTTTAGTTGATATAAATCTTCAATCCAGATGTATGTATGGAACAAAAACATCACTATCTTCCTCACATGATGTTTTGGAATGTTATGCATGATTTTGTAGGACATTTATCTCAGAGTTGCTGACCTTGGAACTCCAAATTCAATTATCATCTTAATTTTTAGAGATTGATGTATAACAATACCAACTACAGGTTTGATTTGGTCTAACAATATGTATGGAAAGAAAAAACAAATGATAAGAACAGTTGAAAAAATTGTACAAAGTAATGTGACTTATGGTGTGTGCATCAAAATGTCTATGATTTGTGCAAAGAATGAATGAATATAATGAAATGCATTATTGTTTATGTAAACTCAAGAGAAATCACAAGAAGTCCAAGATTCGCGGCACTTGAAGACAGATAAGACGAACCTTTTTCAACTTTATATATAATTTCTTTAGCTATCTATAATGACAATTCTCACGTTTAGTCTACACAAATGATTTTTTTTACTCTATCCATAATATTTTATTAACAGAAAATCCATAATGAAGGAACACGTATTAATTTAATGTTAAATAAATCGAGGATAAAAAAATAGGTTGAATAATAATAATAATAATAATAATAATAATAATAATAATAATAATAATAATAATAATAATAATAATAATGAGAAAGGAATGAATGGATAATGTGATATCCACCTAACAGTATATTATATTATATTTAAGAAAATACAATTTTATTAAATTAAATTAAATTAAATTAAATTAATTAAAAAATAATAAAGTAAAAAAGTGAAGAGATTTTTATTGATTTATTTTTGAGTAAGTATTCATGCAAAATAATTATTTTTAAAGTTGGAGGTTTATACTACTTTGATATAATAATTTTTATCCAAGTAATTAATGATAAATTTAATTTTTAAGTTGATTATTATAAAATGATGATGGTATAAAGTCTTTGACATTGTCAAATATGTATATATAATAAATGGATAGAATCAATTTATTTTTAGCATAACTTTTAAAGAATTATTTCTTATTTTGACAGTTATTCTTATGTGGACATTATTTATTCTTATTTTTAAAACGGTACCTTTTTTAATTACACGAGTCTGTTTGTTTTTAATGGTGTGCCAGGTTGATTGGGTACAATTTTAGGTCAGAGTCAAAAATATCAAAACAAAGCCATCTAATTAGTGATACTTTTATTTATATCTGTACCAAAATCATTTGACTTGGTTTAAATTTGATTTTCATTTCTAAAACATTTAATTTATATAATTATACATTTTATAATTTACATACATTGTGATGAATAATTTTAAATTATTTTTATTCCATAAAACATTTAGGATACATTCTGTGTAATTTTTTTTCATTTAATTTTTTTACCTTTTTATATTAATAATATTGGAATGAAAAATGGAATAAATTTTTGAGTTTATTTGGATAAATATATTTAATGAAGATTTGATTGACGTTAACTCAAGGTAATTAAAATTTGATGTGATGTTTATGGGTTAAATAAATGCAAATATGACTTTAACATTCCTACTACAAGATTAATTTTATTTTTGACTGTTAAAAAAAATGTATCTATCTTTTTGAACAAATATATTAGGCTTATCAAAAAAGAATAAAAATAAAACAATATCAGTCATTAATAAAAAAAAATAGTAATGATATTTCAACATATCTTCGATTTATTGTTCATATACACAAAATATAAAAATTAATTTTCTCGTCAATTATTATAATTATTTACTTTCTAAAATAAGATAGTCACTTTATAAAACAACCTAATTAGAAAAACCATAATCAATTAATATTTTTTTTATCAGCATAATCAATTAATGTATATGATAGAATATTATAACTACCCTCTATAACATGTGGATACAGAATCTTGAATTATAGCAATGTAAGGAAATATATTGTAATAATATTGTTAAAATCATAATAAAATATTTTTTTATAAATATATTATATACCACCAACGTGTTAATTATAGGAATTAAGAACCTGGTGAAACATTCATGTGGTTTCTACCAAAGAATAATAAACAATATGTTGAAGTATTAAAAAAAATTAAATTTTATATAACTAAAAAAAGATTTTTTTTGTTGTTTTGCTTTTAAGTATAAGAGACTGATCTCTTCTAATTCTTTTGTTAATTATTTTTATTTTTATTTTTTTATTTTTATATTATTTTTGTAAGTTAGTTTGGTTGTTTATTTTTTTTTTCATAAATTTAGTTTAATTCTATAATTTTATTTTGTTTTTTTAATAAATTTCATATGATAGCACTGTGTCTAACATAATTTTATGAAAAAAGAATCAAATTTTTAAATATATATATATATATATATATATATATATATATATATATATATATATAAATATTATTAGGATGAACAGGAAGGGATTAAATCTCCTTCAAGGTCCTAAATTTAAATATTGTTGAAGGAAAATAAAAACATGGTTGTTCAATAAAGATATTTCATACCAGTAACATTTGTTAAATTGAAAAACAAGATTCGATTTTCCAGTTTTTATTTAATTTTTACAATTACTTTGCAAAAGAAATATTTCTGAAAATATGTTCTTGTAGCCCCCATGTTCTTTTAGTTTCGTTTGAATTGCTATTTTGAAAGACAATTTTATTTCTATTAACCTATTACTCTGTTACTATTTTAGTCAATGCATTTCCCAGTATAAAATGCTGATAAAAAACATTTCCCAGTATAAACTGTTAATTTATATAACAAAATTTCATATTAAATAATCATTAAATATACAAATCATGTTATATACTTACAGTTCAGTAAAGTAATTGGTGAATATCAGAACAATGGTGACGTTTAGAGAAGAAAAATGAGAAGTGAAAGAACAGAAATGACTATAAATATAACATGACACAGAAACAAGTGTTAAAATCTCTCTCTCTCTCTCTTGTTTATTGTAATGAATGTTTTGAATAAGAATGTGAATTTAAAATGGAAATGAAGGGAGAAAGTGGTAAATGGCAATGCAGTGGGGAACGTGGCTTTGTTAGCAACATTTGACCCTACGGCTCTTGTACTTCCTTCCCACGTCACTCTTCCATCAACATCTCATCCTATTCCGTACGTCTTTTCCTTCTTAATCTCATCAATTTTCTGCACACAAAATAATCTTCAATTCTATTCCTTTTTCCATTTCTGCTTTGTGTACACACTATATAATAATAATCTTCACTCTCATCCCAACCCTGTCTTCTTTTCTTTCACAATCCAGCTTTGGAATTTGTTGAAAGTCAAAAAACAAGAAAAAGGGGTTTGTGGTGGAGTTTTGGTTTGTTATAAAAAGTAGCGATTTGCAAGTATGAACATGTACCATTTGCAACAGCTTCATAATCATCAACCTGTGATGATGAAGATGGATTCTACGAGGAAGAAGAGGGAGAGAAACAAAGGCATGGAGAAAGAGAGGCTTCAAGTGATGGACTTGAGTGGCATGAATCTGGACTCTCTTCCCAAACCTTCTCTTGATTTAGCCACCATTTACAAGTTGGACTTATCTAACAACAATCTCCAGGTAAGTTTTCACAGTTTCACTCATTTTTTCCAGCTTTCAAAACAGCTAATAGTTCCTGTGAAATCAAAACAACACCATGATCTATCTCTGCAAAATATGATGTTTCTGTCTAGTTTGTAAGGTCAAAACCTAATAATACCATGAACTACTTAATTTTCTGTGCATCTCAGAGAGTCATTTTTCTGATTAATTTTAGTTCACACACAAAAATGATTGTATGATAATAATATATATATATATATATATATATATATATATATATATATATATATATATATATATATATATATATATATATCAACTTGCACTGAAAACAAGGAAGATAAGGAAGTGATTTCAAAAACATGGATAAGTGCATCAAAATATGATTCACTTATCTTATGACTTTTTCCTTTCTGCTTAAACATGCAGTTATAAAAATGAGTTTTGAAGGGCCTCATGAATATTAAAATGACTAGTTTAATACAGAACAAGAAGGAATCAAATCGTCTTCTTTTATTTCATTCTTTGGTTATTAGTGTATGAATTAAAGAGTAATAATAAAAAGATTAACAAATTTATTAAATCTTATTTAGGAGAATTGAGTTAATATAGTTTATCCTCTAAATTGATTATATAAATGTTTTATTAAATATTATAAATAAAAAATATTATTGTTGTGACAGGACATTCCTGAATCCTTAACTGCGAGACTGCTAAACATGGAGGTGTTGGATGTTCGCTCCAACCAGCTGAAGTCTCTTCCTAATTCCATTGGTTGTCTTTCTAAGCTTAAGGTTTTAAATGTCTCGGGCAATTTCATAGAATTCCTCCCCAAAACCATTGAGAATTGCAGGTTTGGTTTTTTTTCACCACTTTTCTTTCCATTGCTATATTTTTATGCAGTAATTATATCGTCAAGTTTTGGGAATCTGCATATATAGATAAAGTTTTCTATTTAGCTAAAACTAATCCTGTTAAAATCCCTTCATTAATTAATTGTATCTACTCCATTTAAATCAGTTGTCATATACTGAATAAAGGAAGTTTGGCATTGAACAAAGTAAATTAATTCATGGTTTAAATGGTAGATTACACTTTTATTTGTCAACCTTATATGTAGAAGAGAAATTCTAGTTTCACACTCCTACCTAATTTTTTAGGAGAGATATATAAGAAAAGGGAAGAGTCAGGATAGAAAGTTATAAAATTGACATAAATAAATAAGAAAACATCACCATAAAAAATTACTTTTTTTAGGAAAATCAAACACTGAGAATTTATCTTAAAATCTTTAATAGAACGACATTTTTTACCTGAATTATAAATATATGAAAGGTTCTTCCTCTGGTCTACGTTATCATGATAAAAAATAATTTGTGGACAAAACGTTTCTGTTCTTTTTTTTTTCTTTTGCGGTAAACGGCCCTAAATCCTGTGTACGAAAGTCAGCAAAAACCTTCACCATATTCATATTCGAAAGCTTACTAAATAATAGTCTAAAAGATTTTTAAACCTATTTAATTTATTGTACGAAAGTGAATTATGCAATTGATGATAGCAACCTATATACTTTTCTTCTGAAGAAAAATGAGTTAAATAATTTGGAAAACTAAGCACAGTGTGGGTTGCCAGTCACAGATTAAGGGTTACAGTTTGAAAAAACAAACACTTCATTTTTTTTATATATTATTTTCCGTGATTGTAGTTATATTTTGGATTGCACATCAAAATCAAAGGTAGGTGCACTTGACTAATTAATACAAATTTGAAATATGGCTCTTCTACGTTAATTTGATTGAAATTAATTGTGGCAATTAAACATTGAAAGGAATAGTCTGAACGTGTGACTGAAGGAGGTGGCTAGCAACACTCTTGGCCAATTATAATTGATGATGAACCTCAACCTTTTGCATTGTCAAAAGCCACACCAATAATTAATCCGTAATATTACAAGTCAAATGACGTGGAATATGTGTAACCACATGAACAATCTCCATTTAATTATTCTAATTCTTCAATCATTTTCCCTCCTAATTCAACATGCCATGCATTAAGATTTTCTAGTCTACATCACAAAATAACATTAATTATTTGAGAATAGAAAGTGAGGGAAATTCTGCATTATTCTGCATGATCTTTCATTACTAATCTTCACATTTTTATACTATAGTTCATATATATTGCAACTGTGTTTATCATTATTCATGCTGGTTCATTCATTTGACATGCATGCTTGCTATGATGATCATGATCAGAGCATTAGAAGAACTGAATGCCAACTTCAACAAGTTGACCAAGTTACCAGACACAATAGGGTTTGAACTGATAAACCTAAAGAAGCTCTCAGTGAACTCCAACAAGCTGGTTTCTCTTCCTAGCTCCACCTCATACCTAACATCTTTGAAGGTTCTTGATGCACGCTTGAATTGCCTAAGGGCACTTCCAGAGGACCTTGAGAACCTTGTCAACCTTGAGACACTGAATGTGAGTCAGAACTTCCAGTACTTGGAAACCCTCCCTTATTCCATAGGGCTCCTCTTGTCCCTGGTTGAACTTGACGTTAGCTACAACAGCATCAAGACCTTGCCTGAATCCATTGGGTGCCTCAAGAGCCTCAAGAAGCTAAGTGTTGAAGGGAACCCTCTGGTTTGTCCCTCCATGGAGGTGGTGGAGCAGGGACTGCACGTGGTGATGGAGTACATGCAGCATAAGATGAACTCAAGTGATCAACAACCAGCGAAGAAAAAGTGGTGGATGATGAAGATGGTGAAGTGTGGAACCTTCAACAAACAAGGTAGAGGTGGGAAACGACCACAACATGAGGGTTACAACATGCTCAAGCACCAGAAGATCAATGGTCTTGCTTCGCCAGGCTTCATGGGGATGCTTTCACCTCTTCGCTTCTTCTCATCACCCCGCCATTCCTTCAGCTGAAAATGCTTTTGTAAATCACCGTCGTTTGGAGAGAAATTATTACGTAAACTAAGATCGCTTGTGTTCATAGTCTTACTATTAGTTTTCATGTGGTACGTAATTGAGTTTTTCTATGTTGCATGGAGTTGAAAAAGCTCAATTATATGTTGCATGAAGATGTTAAAGATTATGATGGACGCGAACTATGTTAGGGTTTCTCTTTTGTTGAATGGTTTTGTTCTGTGTGCTGAATTCCAACGATCAAAGGTGTGATAATTATGAACAGAAGAAATTGTGAGTTAGGTTGTATCTATATATGTGTACAAAAATAATATCCAATGTATCATTGAGTAGAAAATGATGGAGGGTTTATCCGTATGTGAAACTTTGAAAATCTAAGTTTGGTCTGAAGAATATACGATCTCTTTTCACACAACGGTAATGCTATATTATATAATCTTTAGAGAGAAAAGGTTCAAAGGTAGATGACAAAATGGTATATCTTGAAATTAATAAACAAATTTGTTTTTTTTAAATATTGATAAATTGTATATAAGTCATCAAACTAAATTAATTAAAGTTAATTAAATAATTAATGTTTTTATTATTAATAAATAAATTTATTTGGCCATTTTGTACTCATTATTTACTTTTTTTTTTTCAAATTTGAATTTGCGACTTTTTCTTGTCATCTTCATAATGATATTTTTAAAATTTAACTTAAATTGAATTATTTCAGTACTGAAAGGATAATTGCTAATAAATGCAAAAAAATAAATAAATACATATTTCCAATGTTAACTTAATTTAAATTTTCAATTTTATTATCAAATAATTTTCTTACCATCAAACAACTTAATTTGTTATTAATTTTTAATCAGAAAATCTCATTACACAAAAAATAATAATTTTCAACAACATTATAGCACTTAAAGAATAAATAATTGTAACATGTTATTTTATTAACAATCGCCTCACAGCTTAATTTAATATATTTTTTCATATATTACATAATTAACTTAATCATTAATTTAAATTAATATTTCTTTTTTAATTTGTATTATCAAATAACTTGATATTTTGTAACAAAATCTCAACAATAATTATATTTAATAATTTATTTAAATTATTTAAAAATAATTTTAAATGTTATCATGTTGTAAAATAGTAACTATTTTAATCATTATACTAAAGTTTTTCATAATTTTAATTTTTTTTTAAATTGAAAAACTAGATTAGAGCTCAGTTATTAAATAACAAAATTCTAATGATGAATCAAAAAGGAAACTTAATTTTAGCAATAGAAAACATGCTATTTCAGTAAATAATGTAAATAATTTATTATATGGATAATTTATTTTTTGAACATGCTATTTTAGAAAAATATTTCATACATAATAATGAAGATGAAGTTACTTGTGGAGAATTGCTAAAGCAAATACTTCGTCCTTTTCCAACTTTTCATAGGCCTAATTTTCATCTTGCATATTGGGTATTTCTTTCTGCACCTCCATTGAAGTGTGTAAAAGACAAAAATGTCTTTAGTCTCTGTCATCTTCAGCTGCTGGTCCTTTCCCGTCTTCTTCCGTCATTGCCTCGTCGGTTCTATCTTCTTCTGTTCCTACATTTTCTACCTCTCTCTTCATTTACAATTTCATAAAAAAAAAAAATGGGGATCAATCAACAAATACTTTGTCATTTTGACTTTAGTTAATATTGAGGCCCAATTGTAACAAAAAATAATTGGAAATTAATCAGCAAATACCTTCTTATTTTTAGAGGCTCAAAAGGTATTTCACTCTTTATTTATGTCATACATGCTTAAAATGTTTTATGATTTTATTGATGAAATAAGTAAAGAAAACCACAATCATGTTTGATGAATAAAAAATTTGTGTAGCTTCTTTGAATAGAAACAATAATATTCAATTAGAAAAAGGTGGACTGCCTATCTTATAGCATATCAACCAAGAGAAAATTTTCAACAAAAATATGAAAGAAATTTGAGAGTCATATCCTGTGCAATAACCGTCAGTAGTACAAGTGAGATTAATTTCTAACCGATAGAACAAATATTATTTAGTAGTTGTATTTTACAATTATCTATAAATAAGGCCTGATTTATTTTTCATTCATTAACTTCTATAGTCTTAAAAAAAAATTGTAAACCAGCACACGACATAATTAGGGAACAATATAAATGTATAAATGCATATTCTTAATTATTTTACTTCTTTTTTCATAAATATAAATTTTTACATTTATCTCTTTCAATAACAATTTTCTTTATTTATAACCGCAGGAACTAAATTCTGAGCTTAAAAAGTAAATCATATTATCTAAATAAATATTATGAATAGTATACTATATCATAATTTGATTTTTAAATAACGCTACTTGAAATGATATGGAAAGGTAAGAGTGGAGGCTCCCCAAAACAAGATAAACCTTCTGCTCCAATTTGCAATTATGATACTCCAAAATATGCCTGCTCAACCCAAATTCCCTTTTCACCCCTTCTACTTTTTACCAAAGAAAAACACAAATTATTAATTGATTAGGGCTTGGACCTTCGCTGATAAGTCTGAAATGACTCATCCCATTTTGAGGTACGGTTCCTATCATATGCACACCAGTAGAACAATAAACCAAATCACCATTTCAGACATCCACAAATCAGCTATGACTAAGTTCAAGGTTGAACCACTTCAAGGAATGCTATCAATGAAGCACAAACTCCAACACAGACATAATACTTACAAGGACATTGTTAATGTCCAAAATATAGGACAACATATGGACACAATTGCTTATATAATTCACACCAAAAATAAAAAACAAATTTGTTAAGTTCTACAACTTTCTATAATTCTCAACAGAATTTTTAAAAACATATTTTGAAAGTTAAAATAACTAGTAAGTCTCACTAAAACAAGCCTCAGAAAATGTCAAGAGTGTTACATTATTTATAATATATGTTGTTTTTAAATTTCTTTTTTATTCTTTTATGATAACAATGTCTAAGAAGTATTTTGTCAAGAATAGGTATTAACTCACTTTTTTAAGTAGTGTTCGGGAATATTAAAGATGTCTATAAGATGTTGTCAGGACTGAAGGATTTTTTACTTAGCACTGAGAACATAATGAAACCAAGATCCCTTAATTATGATCCTTGAGTACCATATATCAAGCATTAAGAAGCAAGAGTATACAACTGTTGACACAGTCACTTGGTATAGAAATATATGAAAAAAAAGAAAGTAAATCAGTATCTATAAAAAATTACAAAAGTGCAAGCAAGCCAAACTTAGGAATAGTTGAACATAATGCACTCGCACAAAAAACAGATATATATCTCCGGGTGAAAAACAGTTGAATTACTGACTGCAAGAGAAACCTCAAATTGATAATCTTCACAGGTCATAATTAATTTTTAACCTAAATCTTCCTCCAAAGGCTTGAAAAACTGTATATACACGAATTTAAAGATTTGTTTCAATCATAACTTCTATAACAATAATCATTTTTTATATTTTGAGAAGACATAACCCAGAAGACTCACTAGTAGTACCCGGTTTGCCACTCCCTATGCTGGACCATGCGGGGATGCAAGGTGGAAGAAAGTAAGTTAGAGGAAATTGAGTTCCATAGCCAAGGGGAATCTGTCATGTAAGAAAGTGCCACGTAGGCTGGAGAAAGACAATGAGGGAAGAAAAGAGCAAAGCTAATCAAGACCAAATATGTTTGTGTGGACAATTTTAAACTTGTGGTTTCAGGGTTACTAATGCCATCTAAGGTTTGGTATGGGAAGTAGAATTGAAGACTAAAGTGGAGGCAAATCAGCCTTAGTGAGAAAGAACTTGGTGCCACTTGAGTTAAGGCTTTTGGTAATGAGGAAAAAACTGCAATAACTGATTTGCCTGTATCATTTGAAAGTGAAACTAAAAACGAAAGTAATCTTCTACTCAGATAATTCTATTGCATGTTCTTTGGAATATCAACTGGGTATTAAAGAGGAGACTTTCACCTTCAATTAGCCTGGTGATAATTATCAACAGCAGGGTGAGCAATAATCACATAAATTTTCTGTTTCTGCAGACATCCCTAGGACATATATAAGGAAAGAAAGATTATTATAAACAGCAAGGTCGAATAAACTTCTATATAAGTATTCCAGATGAAGAAAAGAACAAAATAAAAATAAGTTTTTTCTTAAGTTAAATCATCTTATGCATAAATTAATATGTAAAAGTTTTTTCATATTAGATTCACTTAATGATGATTTCTAACTTACGATAAACTAGTTTTAGTTTGTAGAAAAACTTATTTCATTTTTTCTTCTAATTTTCTTTTTCTAAAAGTTTCTATAGCAAAGTTCACAAACAACAGACATAAATTGCTGTCTAAAGTACCTAGATTCTAGCATTGTGTTAGAGAGAAAGGAGTGAAGGGAAAAATTTACTTGGTACAAGAGAGGCCTATGTGGGTTTGTAGCGGTCAACAACACAAGCCAAGCCACTATTGTTCTAAGTAATTGAAGCTAGAAGAATGCAGGACATTCAATCACAAAACAGATGAAACAAACACAAAACAGAGGGATACACTACAGACATCATATCAACAAAAGGGAGAGTAAGATCATCCCACAACCACAACCAAACTAGAAAATAATATAGATAATGCTCAAACACATACACACAACAGAATCAGCCAATCCATAATCGAATCGCCACTCCCATTTTCAATGTGTAGGGTTTTTTTCGCTCCTAGAATTATCCCTAATCTAAGAGTCTCTCATAATAATAATAATGAAGAAAACATCCAAACACTGTGTAGGGTGTGAAAGTGTATAAGAACGAGGCAATTGACCAAACAGGATTGCCCCTTAACAAACATGCTGCAATCCACAATTAACACTAACCACGATCCAAACAACACGCACGAATCACATTCAGAGAGCACATCAAACAAACAAGAAAACTCAGCTGTGACATGATAATTTTACTCCAAAAAGTACATCCATATAAATAACACCAAATCAGATTCAATTACTATATCCATGTAATCTCATCAACCCTAGAAACCGCGAAAACGAAACCTCATCAAAAGTGAAACTACAAATTACTTAAAGCGCACGAGTTCATCTGAGATAGGCGGGGATCTTGATGCGGATGAAGAGCATGCTCATAACGTAGGCGAAGACGATGGAGGAGACGCCGGCGGAGGTGTAGGAGACCTTGACGGACTTCGAGCGGTTGCGATCGAGCGCGAGATCAAGGAGAATGATGCCGATTCCGCCTAGCACGAACATAAAGCCGGAGGAGAGGCCTTCGATGATGTACTGGCCGTTGACGCGGCCGGACATGAAGACGACGGGGCGCACAGAGCCGGTGTAGGGGTCCTGCGTGGAGCCGATGCCGGGAGGTTCCACGATGATGTCGTACACGATGCCGGAGATGACCATGAAGTAGGTGAGGAGGAGGAGGGCGAAGACGACGTTGGGGGAGGGGAGGGTCATGGAGGGGAGTTTCAGGCGGAGCCGCGGGGGGCGGAGGAAGCTGAAGGGGAGCACGCGGAGGAGGTGGAAGATCGGATCCAGCGACGCGCCGGAGGACGCGCCGCCGGAGGAAGGGGAGGGAGGCTGGGCTGCGGGCTCCGATTTGGCTCGCATTTTGCGGGTCGGGTTTTCTACGGGAAGAGCAGTGAGTTGGTTGAGTTATGTGTGAAAGTGTGAATGAGAGTGAAAAAAAGGAAAACGAGAATTGAGAGGCTTACGTGGATTTTCCTTTTCATTTATTTTCTTTATTTTAAATTATTTATTAAATATTCAAATAAATCTCCAATTTAGTTTTCTCAAAACTAAGAAATCTCTAACTAGAGATGCAACGCGGGTTAGCACGCTTAGTCAGAAAAAAAGTCGGTTCGGCTATTTCATCATGAATAAGAATTATAGACTAGTTTCATTGATTCATATAAACAAAATCATTAAAAAAATTAATAATAATTTGTTTTAATGTTTCATATTTACGTACATTTTACAAGTAAAATTTAAATTAGTTAATACATATAATATTAACTTCTATACTAAATAAATGGCGACATCAAATATTTTATGAAAAAAATTATTATCTAAGCTACTAAAAACTATAGTTATTAATTATTATTCTATCTTCATTTCAAAAATATTATTGATGTTGTTGTATTTTAATAATGCTGATTCATTGATTGTATGTTATATTTTGGCTAATTCACCTCCTTGTTGGCTTGTGGGAGTAATAAATTATATCAGGCTTCTCAAGTAAATAAGTAAGTTATTTATTTAATTAGACAAATTATTATTATAAAATGTCACTGATTGTTATTTGATCAAGTCAATTAATTTTTATTAACTCTGACTATTTTATGAACTTATAATTACTTCTGACTAACTTCAATAATAAGAATAGTATTTTTCAATGTGTACAAGATTAAGCTTTCTCTCCTAATTTGCTATTTGGATACAACAATGTCCTTCTAGTTATACAAGCTTCAGAGAAAATTTGACAGATTTTTGACACTTAAAAAATAGTGACACTTCTTATTGTTCTTCTTTTCTAAATTGTCTTTAAATATATTATAAAAAAATAGTTGTTGCATTCATCTTTATGTGATTGTTGAAAACCTTTGTATGTCTTATTTTTCTTCATTATATTGTCTTGATGAGTTTTTATGTTCAACAACATTAAATACATAACATACAACATTAATTTCTCTTCTCAAATTCTTCATTTTTTTCTTTCTACAAATAATAATTTGCTCCATTAAAAAAAACAATTTTTGTATGTGTCTCTGTCTCTTAGATCAGAGAACTGATGTGGTATGATAATAAAGGGCAATAAATGATGCATAATTCATACTCCATATTTATAGTTTCATACAAAATATAGATGAAAACAACAACCAACAAGGAAAAAACAAAAGAAATGAAAAAAATAAACAATATAAAAGTTTTATTAACAAAAACTCGGTAAGGTTAATAATATACAAAAGAATAATTGAGTTTTCTACTAATGAAATAATCTGTCATAACTGACAATAACAAAACTCTAGAAAATTCTAAAAAATAAAAAATAAAAAAAAGAATTAAAGTTAATAGTCTCTTCAAGTTGAGCAACATTCACATTTGAAACTTAATTGGAGATAAGAATTTGTAAGATTATCAACAAGTTGGAAATAAGTATTAGAAAACCATTATTAACACCTTCTCTCTCACAATATGACATCCTATCTAAATGTTAATATGATAATGTTAATATGATATTCTATCTAAATGTTAATATATTTTGTTATTTCATACATGATGATAAATTATTTGAATTACATGTTATCACAATAGAACAAAATAAGATTTTTATGAGTCACACCAATATCACTAATAATGTATTTTAACCATTTTATTTTATAAATTGTAATAGTCAAAATTCTATATCTAATCTTAGAAGAACTCCTAAATAAAATAAATTGTTGATATCAAATAATTATACCAAATGACATATGATAATAAAGGACAATATAAAATACACAAGCCGCATTCTATGCTTATAATTTCACGAAGAATAACAATGAACAAAGAAATAAAAACATAGATGAAGCCACGTTCTGTGCTTTTAATTTCATGAAGAATAACAATGAACAAAGAAATAAAAACATAGATGAAGGAAGAAATAATAATAAAAATTTATTAATGAAAATACATGAATCAATATACTTTGCTTATAAAAAAAGTTGTCATAAGGGACAACAAAACTCTAGTAAACTTTAAAAAATAAAAATAAAAAAATAACTACAAGTTAAGATTTCAAGAAAAAAAAAATGTCATTTAACAAAACAGTTTTGACGACACTTTGACAGGAGAATATCAGAAAATAACAATTTAATAATAAAACAATAAGTAGTGAATAAAGTTGTTTTTAACATGCATACAGAACACCAACAAAATAGAAAAAAAAAATAGAACAAATATATATTCAACATTATAAACCCTTTAACATAATGACAAAAGCCACAAGTCGCTCAGAAAATAGAATCACTGTGATGAATAACTCTAAAACAGAATCACTACGGTGAAGTAACTTTATTTTTCTCCATAATTCTAATTGACTGTCTAATCATTGAAAACGAAGAAAGAACTCTTCCATATTTACTTTACAAAAATCAGTCTAATTTGACGAATTCTAAGTTAAAATTCAAAAATATTTTACAATATAATGGATGTACCAAAAATCATGGTAATTTGTCTTTCTTCTCTCCTTGTGTGGTAGGTATCTTCACTAGTGAGTCTCTCTCACGGAATCCTAATGTAACTCACTTAATAAAATTTTCACATTTTAACCTATTTTCCACGTAAGAACGAAGCAACACAAGCAATATAATTGGGTTACACTGTTTTATATTTTATTATTCAAGTTTATTTTAGATATGAGATAGTTTCTTTTACTGTATAAACACTCCTTTTATTTTTTTATTTCGTAAAAAATATTTTAGCTAAAACTATAGATGGTTTGTTTATATTCAGAATGGGGGAACTTCGCTTTCTGCCGACACTGAAAATTTTGGTCCATCACTGAAAAAGGAGCAACAACTTTGTATAGAGCCAATAAATGTGGTCCAATAAATCCAATAAATCATACATTATTATCCGTTCCTATTAATATTAGAAATAGTAAATAGTTAAATAACTTCTAAACATTTCATTTTATTTTATGTAAGGAAAAATAATCATCTTATCTTCCCTGTTTTTATTTTTTATTTTTAAATTATTAATCTTCTCATAAGTTAACTGTTTTAAGTTTAGAAAGTATAGTTTTGAAACATATTAACAATAATATATATATATATATATATATA
>Ga0209700_106761_pt1 | contig 17226 bp, 8 predicted proteins | sample SiratroredBW_FD_187528 | JGI IMG/M metagenome (GOLD analysis project Ga0209700, IMG submission 187528) | Root nodule microbial communities of legume samples collected from California, USA - Siratro red BW (SPAdes) (version 2) | ecosystem: Host-associated > Plants > Roots > Nodule | place: USA...
TAGGTCAAAACTAGGTCACGTGTCTGTTTAGTAACATCTAGCTCAATCTTAGGATTTCACGCTCAAGCTAGATGTCACTAACTGCACTTGTCTCTATTTATCCTTTTTCTTCACAGCTTCTGTATTTTTGCTTCCAGATTCTCCACTATTCTGATAAAAAGTCTCTTTTCCACTAAGAATTGCCACTGAATTTAGTCAAATCCAGCTTCTATCACTATGCAGCAAAGCTCTCCAAGCTGCATATACATGAGTGGACCATATTCACGTGCCAATCTTGCTAGAGACCTATGAGGCTGAGTTCCAATTTGGTGCATGTTCCCTATGAGGGGTAGCTTCCTTGGCCCTGGTGGCAACTTAGAGTTTGAATTCGTGGTTTTTGATCTCCAAAATATGTGGATTAGCATGAACACTATGATGAAGAAAGGAAGGATTGTAGATAAGGAAATGTGCAGCTCGAACCCCATGATAGCGATTTGGCTCTTAGATTAGTCAACCAATGGTTTCCAAATCAAGATTATGATCAGAAGAAGAGAAGCAAAAGCTTGGAAAAAAGTATGGTTTGGTCGGGAACACGTTGAGGCTTTAACAAGAAATTCAGAGCTTGGTGATGAAACGAGAAAATCTAGGAAATAAATAGCTGGAACTGTTGCTTCACTTGCTAATGAGAAAATTCACATAACTGATTGCTCATTAGAAACAAAGAAACTGACAAGAAAAGTTGACCACAAAATTTGCTGCAGGCAAGAGACTTTTTGGCATATGGTGAATTTTCAAATGGTGAGATTTCTCTGTCACTAATATGATAAAATAATGTTCCTATGACAACAACAGTATTAAGAAAAGCGGATTATAATCTTATGAAAGTTATTAAAAGTTATTATAATATGTAATAACAAAATGCTAAAGCAAATAAGTGCTTCATCGACATAATCGACGAATCAATAGTCCATCGTAATTAAATTAATGTAAAAAGTATCATAATTAAAACTTGTTATTTCTTTAAAGTAAAGTATAATTTATATGTCAAAATATAAATAAATGTTAACTATAAAATTTCTCTAGCTCAAATTTTAACGAAACGATATATAGAGTTTGTAAAAAAAGTGCGAGAGAAAATTGGTTATACTTTTTAAATAGATATCTAATTAATTTTATAGTTATTTAAATGAAATATTGCTTTTAATATATTATTTAGAGATTTAAAAAGAGAAATATGTAAAATGTTTAAATAAAAATTTAATAGAAGCTAATTATATTATTATTTAAATATTTTATATGTACTTTTTCATGTGCTAGTCAATGTTATATCCCACTTACAGAAAAAATTGAAATAAGAGAGTTAATTTGAACAATTGAAAAATTATGAAAAAAAATGTGAATAGTTAAAAATTAGAGTATCGTAAACACATATGGAAATATTAAATGCAATTAAACTTAAAAATATATTATTGGAGTATTTTAGTTGTTTTAAACACATATATTTTCTATTATAGTAAATAAAGAAGAAAAAATATTGACAAAAATGTACAAAATTACCTTATATTTTTTTTCTTTCCCTTTATGTTGGTATCTCTAGCTTTGAATTTATCTTCTAGATTAGGATATTGGGAAGAGCACTGAAATTAGTGTATAAAAGAGATGAAAAAAAAAAAAAAAAAACAATTTCCAAATAGTTACTGGGATAGAAAAAAAAAACACTATGGTAGCAAAATTAGAGTGATTTAGATGTTACATAAATTTATTTTATTAAAAACAACTGCTCCAAAGTTTTCATACTACGTAACTATTGAATGATGATGAGAATAAGACATTTTCACAGGATGCTATTATCATATGATAATACTTCAAAAAGAATCTCATGTCTAATTTAAAGAAAACACTTACTATTATTTAAAATATATTATGCAACTATTTTAAGTTCAACATGAAAGTTATATAAAGAAGTATGCATTGTTATTCAACAGATTTCAAATTACAAAAATGGGGTCACATGTTATTCTCCAGAGAGAAAAAAAACACATTAAGTTTTTCTAAAGTGTGATACTAAGTAATATATATATAAAAAAAAAAGTAAAGTATAAACTGTTAAGATTTAGTAAAACAGTGAAATTAACTATTTTAAAAGTATAAATAGCTAAAGTTTAACAAATGACAAAACAAAATTAAACATAAAAGAAATTCACTCATCTTATAGAGAGAAAAAAAAGAATGAGAGACCATTGCATCCTAAACTCTAAAACATTTCACATCCTGTTAGAACAGTCAACTTTATTTTATTATTATATTATAATATATATATATATATATATATATATATATATATATATATATAATATAAAAAACAGTTTGTAGGGTAGACTTTATGTTATAATCAGTGGTGTGAAAGCATTTTTTCCTTTTTCTTTTTTTCAAAAGTCAATGAAAGAGTTGAGTAAAGAAGCAATGAGACAAGTACAACTTACTGCATATGTTCTAATAAATAACATCAGACAAAAAGATATGACAAAAATGGCCTGTGAGGTAGTAAAATAGCTCAAAATTATATCAACAATAAACACAGTTTCATCTCCTTTCTTTTTCATAATCACATTTTTATTTTACCCATTCTTTCTCATCACATTTTCTCTTTCACTTTTTTCTTTCTACCTTTACACCCTAGTTTTGAGGGTGTAACCAACATCAAATGCCATTACAACATCTTATCACATATGATGCCAATAAACATAGTGTAAGTATACACTTTTCCTGAAGTTCCAATTACTTTTGAAGAAAATTTAAATCATTCAATAGACTTTGCCATTTCCCTTAAGACAACACCAACACCTTATGCAAAGCATCTAAAAGAACAACACATGTTTTACTATGTATACGACAACTTTAAGTCGAGTTTCCTCAAAAAGTATATATGCATCCATTGCCTCTTTTATATATGTTATGAGATGAAACGGAGTAATTTCTTAATTATACCTATTATGATACTTCTATCAAATATATAAAAAATATATAGTTTGAAAATTTTCTCCGTCCATGTATACGACTTTCACATTTTCATTAAAAACCTAAAACCTCAAGCATTACATGTAAGAATTATTGTGAAGGTATATTTGTGCAATGAATAGAAATTTGAAGGTATATATTTTTTCGTTCTAAATATGTTCAACAAATTAAATTTGAATATATTCATTATGCGTGTATTTATAAATTTTTTTAACACCGCTTTACAAAATATTATATTGCAGCGAAAATATTAACAAACTAGTTTTAAACATAATTTTCATATGAAAATTTCATTCTCATGAATCATATTTAAATATTTTATTAGCAGTATTGTGTGTGTAAAAATATTAAAAACCAGTTTATACAGTTTCACAGCACACGTATTCTATACCACAGAAATGCATGGAATCATGTACAGTTATCATTCATATAATAAAAATGACAAAATGGAAACCAAACGTTAATATACAAGATATGTTTTTTTAGTATAACTTACATATAAGATATCGATTATCAAGATTTATCATCATGCATGTTTATACATTCCTATACTCAAGGTTGTAATATAAAATTTCAATGTATAATTAATATGCTGTAATGCAGAAGAAGAATACATGGTTGTCTGATATAAAGTGATTAAGATGTGTAATCAACTGAATTCCAAGTAGAAATAAGTTATTAGATGGTTTTGGAACAGTACATTTACAACATATCAGTAAGATTTTAAATTTGACATAAACATCTGTGAGTGAAACTGAACTAAGTATGATGTGGAAATAAGTTGAGAGTGTGATGAATTATGCAGAAGAGTGTTGACAGCTTAAGTTGTAGGTGAATGGTGAGTGACAGGAATCAACACCAAATCATGTTTCCTTTTTACTGCCAATCCAAAGGATTCACTCATATCAAGGTCTTGAGGCATTTTCCCTTGAGGCAACTTCCAATCAAAATGGAAAAGCAAATTTGCAAGTGAGAATTCGACATTCACAATGCCAAGATTGATGCCAGGGCATATCCTCCTTCCACCTCCAAATGGGATAAACTCAAAGTCACCACCTTTGTAATCGATTGAACTATCAAGAAACCTTTCAGGATCAAATTTCTCTGCTTCAATCCAGTGATCAGGATCCCTCCCAATGGCCCATGCATTGACAATCACTTTGCTTTTGGCTGGTATCTCATACCCATTAATCTCACATTTCTCACTGCATTCCCTTGGAAGCAGCAATGGAGCAGGTGGATGCAGACGCAATGTTTCTTTGATAACGGATCTCAAGTATTTCAGCTCATGAATACTTGTTTCATCAACATATCCTTTTCCATCAAAGATCCTTCTTACCTCAATTTGCACTTTCTCCATCACCCCAGGGTTCTTCACCAGTTGTGACATTACCCAATCCATAAGTGTTGATGAAGTGTCGCTTCCAGCACTGAATATGTCCTGAAAGAAATATCAGGGTGTGTTACACTGCTAACAAGTTTAATATTTACCAAAGTTCAGCAATGTCAAATAACTTAAAAACGGCCAACAACATGTTCTTATTTATATTTCAGTGCTTTTCTTTAATGCTTTGTTTGATTGAGGTAATATACTTGAATGAACTTTGAGTGAAGTATATGTAGATGGTAAGATTGTTTATTTAATGCATAGATGATAAGATTTGAAAGGATCTTAAAAAAATATTTGTAAAAACTTATAAATGATTTGACCAAAGTTATTGATTTTTAAAATTTTTTTAATTAATATATTTCTAAAATTAGCAATGGATCCACGTGAAATAACCAAAAGTCACTAGAAAACAAAAACCCAAAAACATAATCCATTATAGGCAGAAAAAAATACACATAATCAATTATCTGCACGCCATAATCCATTCACATAGTCACTGCAACTCGGAATTCATAACCTCACAGACCACTCAACGAAGATCCTCACAGTACACCTATCTTCTTGCAAGGAGTGATATGTAATTTAAAATGGATTGACTGTCATCGTGACAAATCTCTTTCAAATACTGTTAGAATGCTCTCTTACAATCGTCCTCAATTGCTTAAACCAAACGCATATCATTCTCAAAGATCTACAGATAAGCCTCGAAGATCCTTTCATCCAATCAGATCCTAAATTTTATCCGATATATATTTGTTTATTTCAATAAATTTCAATCAGCAATAAAAAATGTGTTAGTGTCATATCCAAAAACTTGTATTATTGATCGATCTACTTGGACTGTATCAAACAATCATCAACAAAACGACAAAAAATATATGATTTTATATTCTTGGAAGATTTGCATAGATTGTTAAATAAACATACCAAAAGGGTTGCTTTGACAACAGTGTCTGATAGGGGGTGTTCTAGATCACCATTTTTCTGAAGCCTTAAGAGAACATCAACTAGATCTTCCCTATCTTCTTCACCAAAAGTCAGTGTGTCCGAAGTTTTGTCTCTGTGATCACTGACAAGGTTCTGAAGTACACTATCCATTCCTTGATGGAGCTTCTAAACTCTAGTCCTAATCCCAGTAATAACTTGAAGAATTCCAATAGAAGGATACAGATCAGCGACAGAGAACCCTGCAACTGCCTCATCCACACCCTTCATATGTTCCACATAAGCCTCTTGGTCTTTGGATTTTTTACCAAAAAGAATCCGTGATATAAGCCCATATGACAAAGAACTAATCCTCTCACTGAGATTAATAGGTGACCCTTCACTCAAAGATATCTCCTTGACAAAATTTGACAACTCTTGTTGCCTGATTGATCTGAAGGAGTCAACACGCTTTGGTGTTAGTAGTTCCATTGTGCAAATCTTTCTCATCTGCCTCCAATAAGATCCATAAGGGCTGAAGGTCATGCCCTTAGAGCCATAAGTGACAACATCAGCACCAAGCACATGAGGCCTATTTGCAAAGATAATATCATGTGTTTTCATCACTTCTTTGGCCATTTCGGGTGAAGATACCACTATGCAGCAAAGCTCTCCAAGCTGCATATACATGAGTGGACCATGTTGACGTGCCAATCTTGCTAAGGACCTATGAGGCTGAGTTCCAATTTGGTGCATGTTCCCTATGAGGGGTAGCTTCCTTGGTCCTGGTGGCAACTTAGAGTTTGAATTCGTGGTTTTTGATCTCCAAAATATGTGGATTAGCATGAACACTATGATGAAGAGAGGAAGGATTGTAGATAAGGAAATGTGCAGCTCCAACCCCATGATAGCGATTTGGCTCTCAGATTAGTGAACCAATGGCTTTACAAATCAAGATTATGATCAGAAGAGAAGCAAAAGCTTAAAAAAATATGGTTCGGTTGGGAACACGTTGAGGAAATTCAGAGCTTGGTGATGAAACGAGGAAATCTAGGGAATAAATAGCTGGAACTGTTGCTTCATTGGCTAATGAGAAAATGCACATAACGGGATTGCTCGTCAGAAACAAAGAATCTGACAAGAAAAGTGGACCACAAAATTTCACAAATTGCTGCAAGCACGAGACTTTTTGGCATTATATAAAATTATATAAAGAAGTATGCATTGTTATTCAACAGATTTCAAATTACCAAAAAGGGGTCACATGTTGTTCTCCAGAGAGAAAAAGAAAAAAAACACATTTAAGTTTTTCTAAAGAGTGATTCTAAGTAATATAAAAAAAAAAAAAAAAAAAAAAAAAAAAAACAAATAAAATTAAAAAAAAAAAAAAAAAAAAAGTGAAGTATAAACTGTTAAGATTTACTAAAAAAGTGAAATTAACTATTTTAAAAGTATAAATAGCTAAAGTTTGACAAATGACAAAAGAAAATTAAACATAAAAGAAATGCACTTATCTTACAGAGAAAAAAAAAACGAGAGACCATTCCATCTTAAACTATAAAACATTTCACATCTGATAGAATAATCAACTTTATTTTATTATTATATTGTGCCGATACATTGACAACTATAACAATATTTTACGTTCACTTAACAACTAAAATAAATTATTATTTTATTATAATATAATATTTTTTTATAAAAAACGGTTTTAGGGTAGACTTTATTTTATAATCAGTGGTGTGAAAGCATTTTTCTCCTTATCTTTTTGTTCCTAAAGTCAATGAAAGAGTTGAGTAAAGGAGCTATGAGACAAGTACAACTTACTACAAATCCTACAATAAATAACATCAGACAAAGATATGAAAAAAATGGCTTCTCAATCAATCACAGAATAAGGGCATGGTAGTGAAATAGCTCAAGATTATATCTACAATAAGCACAGTTTCATCTCCTTTCTTTTTCATAATCACATTTTTATTTTACTCTTTCTTTCTCATCACATTTTCTATTACATTTTCTCTTTCCCTTTCTTTTATTTCTACCTTTACACCCTATTTTTGGGGGTGTAACCAACACCAAATGTCATTACAACATCTTATCATAGCATTGAAATAAATCTCATATGACGCCAATAAACATCATGTAAAGTATACACTTTTCGTAAAATTTCAATTACTTTTCAAGAAAATTAAAGAATATGAAAATGAATCATTCAAGAGGAGTTGGCAAGTGAATGAGACTGGTAAAAAATGGCCTCCAACTTCGAACGAACTCTATTGATAAAACCTGTAGACAGTCCATTGCCAGTCAAATTTGAGTTAATATCCTTCCAACAACGGGAAACAAATTACAAAAGAGAGATATCAATTAGGAACGTTCCCCCTGCAATAAATTTATAAACACATTAAGAATATACCTTCATGGTAAATCATGATTATGTTTTAAAAATAAATAATAATGAAGGCCCAGAATCCATGGTTTAGAACATTTACCTGTATCCCTTAGTTTACAACATTTATACCCATGCCTCAAACAAGCATAAAAAGCATAAGTTAACAAGGTGATTTGAGAATATGGACATAGCATATCAACCACTGCATGATTATTATCTTGTTTTTTCCCATAAAATATATTGCTCAGACATCTATAAGAATCTAAATAATATAATATGCAATATTACAATCTTCCCAACGTAATCACACAAACGAATGAAGTTATAGACATTCGTTCCCAGTAAAATCACCAAGCATGAAAATCCATGTGAATCTCAAACCCATGCTAAATATTGGTAAAAGTTAGAACGATGTGTAGCACAAAACAATCAAAACTCATTTACATGAAGCAGTCGGATACTTTGGAACTTGAATAACTATTGTAATTTAGTAAGAATTACCTTTGAGGCTAAGACCATATACTTTCAAAAGAACTGGGGACATAAAAGTTTCTTGCTTTGTCTCACAACTTGCATGATCAGTGGGAATTATCAACGCAAGCACTTTCTGAGAAGTCAATACAATACAATATAAACCTGTTCTTAGGACAATCTTGTAGCATGTTGAGACTTTGCCATTTCCCTTAAGACAGCACCAACAATGGCTGCCTGCTCAAGGCAGTCCACCTTATGCAAAGCATCTAAAAGAACAACACATGTTTTACTATGTATACGACAACCTTTAAGTCGAGTTTCCTCAAAAAGTATATATGCATCCATTGCCTTATTGGCATTGCTTAATCCTTCGATCATAGCATTATAACAAGCTGAATCAGGTATGCCCCCACTTGACTTAAATCTATCAAAGAGATCTTTTGCCTCTAGAACATTCCCAACCCTTGCCAGTCCCGCAATCATGGTGGTGTAAGTGATAGTATTGGGTTTTAACCCTTGTTTCTGCATTTCTTGCCAGAACACAAACGCCTTGTTAAATTTTCTAACCTTGCAAAGACCATTTATCATAATGCTATAAGTTACTTCATTCGGAGGGCATTTCAAGTTTTTCATGTTCTGGAAGCACACAAGAGATTCATCAATTTCCTCAGCTTTCACTAATGCATCAAGTAAGCAGTTCCATGTGTATGTGTTTGGAGTCAGACCTTTCTGCATCAACTCCTCCAAAATTAAATATGCTTCATCAATCCTTCCAACCTTCCCAAACCCGTCTATAAGACTACTATAGACCACTACATTCAAATCAACACCTTTTGATTTTGCTTCTTCAAATAACATATATGCTTCATCAAGCCTGTCAATTTTAGCAAGTCCATCAATGACAGAGCCATAAGTTACAACTGTTGGTTGGAGACCCTTTGTCTTCATTTCCTCCAGTAATTGGTAAGCTTTGTTGACCTTTCCAGACTTGCAAAATCCATCAATAACAATGTTGTAAGCACGGGTGTCCAAATGTAGTCCTTGCTCCTTCATCTCATAAAATAACTTGTATGTTTCTTTTGAAATACCTGCTTTCACAAGACCATGAATTAAAATTGAGTAGCTCCGAACATCAGGAGTTAAACCCTGAGCCTTTATTTCTTCAAATAAAGACCTCCCTTTCTCAATTTCACCAGCTTTGAAAACACAATCCATGTAATTATTAAGGAGCATCAGATCAGGAGAACAGCCCCTTTGCATCATCTCTTTATAGATTTTGTGACCATCCTCCTTCCTACCGCACTTGAAGAAATTCCTAATAAGAGATGTATAGACCACTGCATTTGGAGTCTGATCAGAATCTAACATCTTTTCATAAAGCATATAGGCATCATTCATTCTGCCATGTCTGCCTAAGCCATCAATAAGTGAACAAAATGTTACTGCGTCAGGGGTGCAAACTTTATGATCCAATTCTAAAAATAAGGAGCAAGCTTCATCAAGCCTTCGAGCTTTACATAGTCGATCAATCATAATATTTACAGTCATGATATTAGGGAATAAGCCAGCCTCTTTCATGGAGTCCCGAACTTTCAGAGCACCTTCATGTTCCCCTGCCTTACAAAGCATGTCAACTAAAATATTGTAGGTTGCAAGATTGGGTGCTGCATCTATTTTCATTTCTTCAAAGATTCTAAATGCTTCCTCAACTTTTCCCTTCCTTCCAAGGCAAGTCAGAATGCAATTATATGCAATTACACTAGGTATACAACCTTTTCTCTTCTGCCTCTCAAGTAAGCTGTATGCTTTATCAAATTTCCCAACTGAACCATAACCCATTATCATGGTATTATAAGCGTAAACACAAGGGACACTCCTGTTTCTATCAAGTTCTTCAAACAACTCTACAGCTTCATCGATCCTCCCAGCTTTGCAAAGAACCCCTATCATGCTAGTATATGTCACATCATCAGGCATCAATCCTTGTGATTTCATTTCATGAAAGAATTTCCAGGCCATATCCAACTTACCAACTTTCCCAAAACAGTCGATGCATACATTATAGAGGACAATATCGGCATTAAAGGAGTTACTTTTCATCTCGTCCAGCAAGGACAGAGCAGCATCAATGCGGCCATCCCTGGCAAATACACGAATAAGTGTGGTAAACAAATGTACGCTTACCTCATAACCCATTTCCTGCATTTGATGCAAGAGAGTGAGCATGAGATCGGCTTCATGAGCTGCAGAGAGGGCACCAATCAGTGTGGTATAAGCCGAATAAGCAGGGCGAAACTTGAACTTCCTCATTGTTTCAATAACCCCAAAAGCTTCTCTTAGCTTCCGAGACTTGATAAAACTAGAAACCAATTCCATACAAGTATTATTAGAGAGTCCAAATCCAGCTTGACCCATTTCTTCAAGAATCTGTTCCAAGTACTCCAAATTTCTTGTACTGGCCATGAGCATGAGAAGTGCATTGTACACTTCAGGGCAGTGCGGCTGTTCAGTCTTTCTCTCCACCCACCTAAAATACTGCAACGCCACCTTCACATGCTTCAACCTCCTTATTACTCCAACTACCAATTCTGGTTGAGGCACATCATCAAACGTGTTGAGGGCGTCCTCAAGGGCAGGTCCCCAAGGACCAGTTTCCAAGACCCGGCATACATCATACACTGTCTTTCTCATGCCCTCCGATTTCAATGCATTGTCTTGGTAATGGGAGGTATCATCCATAAAGGAATTAACTTTAGCTTTCCCATACAATTCAGACGAAGACCCATTTGAAAAGGAGGATGAAAACTTGCAGGACAAAGGGTCTATTTTCCCACATTTAAGAACAAACCGAAAATTTAGAACTGCAACCAAAAATAAAAATCAGATTATACAGGGCAACCGTGAAACGGGTAGGCATATGGTAATAATAATGCTATAATTTTGAGAGAAAAAAAAAACGACCTTGGGCCCTTGAGAGAATCTTCATGTGCTCACGCACTTCAAATCTGAAATGATCTATTAATATTAACAAAGCAATTGGAGAGAAACAGGATAGACCATGAACTAAACCTGTGTTAGTTGTAAAGTTGCAAGTGAACAAACAAAAGAGTTATACGAACATTCTGGTTCTTGTTTGAAATGTGCTTTTTTTTTTCTCTCCTGCTAAAATTAATTGATTCTGAGATACAGTAAAAACCATTAAAATAATTTTATTTTTCTACACACATTGATGCGGTATTATTTAATTTTAGAAGCAGGGGTTATGTATAGCTGCAAATCAAATTTATATCGTTTTCGATCATAAGATTATTAAATAATAAATTTATTAATTTTACAATAAATATTTTAATTGTTTGCTTATAGTAATTTTAACTAATTGATAATATAAAATTATTTTATATTTACAATGCATTAATGCATGATTGTCTGTTCGTAACGCAAGTGATAATATTAGCGCATTATAATTTAAATTAATATTAATTTTGCTTAATTAAACATTCAACTGAAATATATTAATTTCTTAAACAATCCTCAAATTAAATAACAGTATGAGGTTTGAAAATATTTATTAATTAGCATTGATATAATGTAGATTATTGTTTATAGATTCAAAACACAAGTTTTGACCGTGTTTATTAATTGGAATTAATATGATGTTAACAATGGAGATAATATTGTTTATATATGATGTTAATATTTGTCTTGTTGATGTAGTAGTTGGTTTTGTTCTTTCTATTCTCTTAGTTTCAGAAATTAGAGATGTCTCACTCTTTTTTTCAGAAATGTAATCCCTATGCAGCTTACTACTTGTATAAATAGGTTTTCTTACAAAATTGATATAATTTTATCCATTTTTCATCAAAGTCGTATCAGTTTGATATCACTTTATTTACAAATATGAAATGATTTTAATTAAAGTTAATCTAAGTTATAAAATTTTATTTTGTTTTGATATTACTTCAAATCACATTTCATAAAATCTTCATAATTGTTACGATATACGCTTAAAAAAATAATTTAAATTTATTTCTGTATTTTGAATAAAAATCTATTTATAGAAATAATTCAAACAAATTCATAATATTTTTTAAAAGAAGTTGATTAATTAAAATGATTCAGATGAAAAATGTTGCATATAAAAAATTTTGCTTTATATTTATATGCAAATATATGTTAATTCTCATGTTACAAAGACAATATAAGTGTAGAAAAATAAAATATTTACACCATCTACATATTTATTAGTATAGTAATGTTTTTCAAATAATAATATTGTTTGAATACTAACCCATAACTTTTTAGTACTTAATATTATTGGAAAAACTTAATGTTGTTTAAATAAATGGAAAAATATGATACATTTGAAATGAATAATTTAAAAAATTATTATTATTTTGGATAATAATGTTACTGGCATCATCACTTGTATCATTCAAATTATCTTAATGTGTATTGGACGTGTAAGTCAATATTAGACAATATATTAAAATTGTAATTAATATAAAAGAAATTTGTATTATTTTTGTTTACATGTAGGAAACCAAAAAATGTATAGATAAAAAAGTTTTAAATAATGTTAAAGAATAGTTTAACTCTTTTTAGACCGAAATTTTTTATATTATAATATCTCACTAGAGTCACGGTCTCTAAGAGCCCTTTCATTCTTTATTTCATAAGCAAACTGCCTTCTGTAATATATTAATTAGTATAGGGATTTAGTATATAATAATAAATTGAAATTAATACATATACTAATTGGTATATAAATTTATTATACTTTTCAGTCACAACCCATCTAGACGAGAGCAAACAACCGTATAAATGTTTACCGGAATATCAAATGCTTATTAACAAACAATTCAAACCCAAGCCATGTGGTGGCCATATATAAGATCAATAATGTCTATACTACCATGTTATTCACTCTGTACTGTTCCCAAAAAATATTAACTTATCCACTAACTCTTTCCCCAAAACAACACAATTATCTCATAAGAATTAAACGATAAATTAATTAAATGACTGGATTGATATACATTCAGTGGAATTTATTTGATGGTTCTGTCACTAAAAATAATATATTCACAATTTCCTCCTTAAAGGACAGTTATCCCCAAAAATTTGATTCATTATCATAAGTTTACTAACAAAGTTAATCTCGTTAGACACCGTTGTTTAAAAAAGAAAAAAACTTGATAGCATGTTTTATCATTCAAAATGTATAGACCTCCTCGGTGCTTATTTGCTTCTATTTGGAGTTTTGTTAACATTTTCCAACGACAATCAAAACAAACTGGAGATTAGACAAAATAACTTGCAACAATCTAACTAAATTTAAATCATTTTTGGTAATAAAAACCGAAGTTCTGACAGTACTATAATGAAATATCAGTCATTGACTAAGTTTTCATACTCAAACACCAACTATTTTTCGGAAAATAGTTACTCTTCCATGGCATCCACTTCAATCACTTCAACCTTCTCCTTCAAGGGGGTAACTTTTGTCAAGAGGACCTCTGCAATGAAGAATTTATATTTAGCACACTAAAGGAATATACTCCATGTGTTCTAATATGGTAGCGGAAAAAGAAAGCAGAATAAGGATATGCAGTCAGACACAGAAAAGCCAGGCCATTCAGTGTTTTAATATCTTCTCAAACCCTCAGTGGGAATCCTAACTGATTCCCTTCTCGGCTACTTTCCTAACCATCGCATTTTCTTCAATTAGATGCATCAAATTCGCAACTCCGTCAGGTGCACATTATTTAAGATACAGCAACAAAAGATGCTATTTACACAATGTTTCAAGAAGATAGTTCAATTTGGAATCATAAGGAGACAAAACGCAAATTACTAGAAATTGAAAGGAAATTGCAAAACTTCAGCTCTTATCTAAGTTTGAATACTTCAGAACACCAAATTCTCAAAATCATAATTTTCACAAGGTGAGACACAATGTCATGCTAGACTACAAACTATTGACAAGTTGACACAATATTATGCAAAACCATAGGGTTACTACACTCTCAAGTATAATAAATTGGCAAAGTTAGCAACAAACCTGTCTTTTTGGGGAACTCAAAGCCTTTTGGATTGACATAGGTTCGTGGATTTGGTTGAAGGTGGTTCCTGAGATACTCCTTGTGTCCCTGTGAAGCATTAATGAAGAAATTGTGTAGAAATTTAAGTTAGATGGCCCTCCTCGAAGAACAAACTGTAGAATTGGGCATGAAGCCACTAACCTTAGTTATCACACAAACGTCAACATTACTTCCACTTCCCAAGTCATTAAAAATACCAGCACATATTGCATCAACAACTAGCTGTATGCCTTCATCCCTCTACACCACATCAAAATGTCTATATCAAATTAAAATTTCTACCAAAGTTCAGCATTTCAACATGATAAGTTAACATGTTACCAGTATCAATTATCGATTATAACAAATATAATGAGCAATTTTACATTTAGAATTGAAATAGACATATTTGCTTCATATCATTCCATTGAAATGATTATAAATTGAGCAACTTGTTGACAAAATGCAATGGAGAAAGGCCAAAAATCTGAATTACAAACATGTTATTGTGATCTACGAAACTGTCATAGTAGACCTCCCTTCACAAATTGCATATGGCAGTTCGCAAAAAAATCCATCACATTCCAATGTGGTACCACCATTTAACACAAATGTACCAAATGTACTACTCTAACGAAAGTTGTCATTCCTCAAAAATACTATAAGGAAGTTTGTTCCTTAATATGCTTACTTACATTCAAACCTTCCTTGTACTTGGACTCAAATACAGACATTGCAGCAAGTGAACCTGATCCCATTGTTGCAAATGGAAGGGTGTCAGTAGACCCATGAGGATAAATCTGTAAAGCAAGCCATCAAAAGTAATGAGACATTGAACTATAGGCATTCAAAACAAGGAAACTTGAGTATAACAGAAAAGTTTTAAGCAATGAACTAACTGTATGCAAATGAGGTCCAGTGATATCAACCCCACCAAGCACTAAAGCAGCTGAGACGTGACCTTGATAACTGCACAATGGCTCAAAAGAGTCAGATCCAGTGGTCGATACCGAGAGAAAATTTACCTGATGAGCAAGTTCTGAAACTCAACTTGAATAGGTGTTTTTTAAGAAGGGTCAGAGCTGTAACAACACGTGATTCTCTACCAGTGTGATAACGATGTAGTTGCAGCTGTGAGCTAACCATGTCTGCAGTAAATAACAAACTTCTCACGTTAAAGTGTTCTACTGTATTAATAATATCGAGAAAACAGTAAAATGATCCATATGCAACTATCCATAAGGCATGATGCAGAAAATGTGTAAGAAAGATGCATTTAAAACAAATACCAGTTACAGCCTCTGTATCAGCGGCAGTGCCAGCTCCACAACAATATATGTTGGGTGCCATATAATGAATTTTCTCACAGTTTTTATCAGCCACTATAGGCCCTTCAGTGGCTCTAGTATCAGCTCCAAGAATGACACCATCCTGAGGCAAATTTATTATGTGGGAAAATTCAACTTTAGATTATAACATACAAATCAAACATTAATATACAAGTATGCAATCAACATAGTAAGTCACAAAGCACTGTTGGGATTAAATGAAATGGTCATAAACATTCATTATAAGCACAAATACCAAATGGTACAATTCCCAGTTAGTGAACGTTACACAAGAAGAAAGTAGACTTTACTCTGTAGAAGAAGCAACTTAAGTTTCAAATTTATGATACAAAATGTGCATATTAAACCTCGGCTGTAACATTAAAATCAAAGCCTCATTGATTGTACCTCAGCTAGATGGAACAATTTAAACAGTTAAAAAGCTATAGTAACCCGCTCAAATTTTGTAAATCAACCCAGGAGCTCTATGAAATTACTTCTTGCCAAATGTTTCCAAATGCCACCCAGTCCAACCATCGAAAATCATCTATATATTCAAGAACAAAATTAAACATTTTACTATAAGATATTTTAAGCATCAATAATCAAATTTCTCAGAGAAGAAAGAGAGAGTGGAATAATAGTCCTACTCATACAAATAAGATACCCAGAGCCAGTCTATGCTTACAATATTCTCTCCCTATAAAACAATGCACAATTTCGGAACCAACTATTGCCCTAAAAAAAACGTTAAACACCTCCCAACCTAAACAAATCCTCCCAACCATTAACACAATTCAACCTAACTTGTAACATTTACACAAGCTAAACTTCCATCCACCGCACAAGGAAACCCATAAGGCCAGACAACCGGAACAATGATTTAATTCATACATTTCCCAAGCCGAACAATGATTTCACATCCTGTATCTGGATCCAAGATTCTATGGGAACCCGCTCACAATCTCAGTTACAAATTCACAATAAATAAAGAAGCAAGGAAAAATATGAACACAACAAACCCTTCTAAAGAACAAGTAAACCTCAACAAGCAAATAAAACACAGCAATGAAGAAATACATCATAACAGTAGTACGAATGGGGGATTCGAAACCTTAAAAACTAAACCGACTATAGTGGTCCCGGTTTTCAAGAAGGTTGGGGCCTTCAGACCCTTGTTTTCAAGCATTGCATTTCTTCGGCACAGATCAAAACTGAAGCCACCCATGGGAGGAAGATCCAACGACGAAGACATATTCCAAATGCGAATCGATCCTGCGAAACCGAGTCAGCAGAACATGAAACAACTGCTCCCAATTCAACAAAAATGAAAACCTAGGGCTTCGAAAATTGAGAAGAGAGAAAGAGAAAAAAAGTAAGGTAAAACGATACTTACAGTAAGGAACTGCGGAGGCTTTTGAGATGAACGGTGATTATCAGAAGAAGCTCTTCTTCCGCGGTATGCAAATTTATGCAAGAGTGCAGTGTCTACCAAGCCAGTTCTTAGTTTGGGTCCATCATACTCCCTTTTCATCTGCACCGTCGGATTTCATCTGAAATTATTAATGGCTCAGATTAATCTAGATAGCTTGCACAATGGGTTACTCAGATTATTATGATTTTCATGCTTAGATTAAC
>Ga0209700_106762_pt1 | contig 17226 bp, 12 predicted proteins | sample SiratroredBW_FD_187528 | JGI IMG/M metagenome (GOLD analysis project Ga0209700, IMG submission 187528) | Root nodule microbial communities of legume samples collected from California, USA - Siratro red BW (SPAdes) (version 2) | ecosystem: Host-associated > Plants > Roots > Nodule | place: USA...
TTTTTTTTTTTTTTTTTTTTTTTTACATTTGCAAATATGATACAGTAAATAAAGACAGCATTGGCATTTAATCATACGTACACGTGGACCAAATATATTAAGGATGGTGTTCAATTCAACCCCGGTCCCTCTTCTTTTTCCCTTCCAAAAAGGTTAATGTTATGTCATACATTTTGCAAGTTTAGTTTTTCAAGGCTCCCAATTAAATAGGCGCTGGTTTCAGAAACACAAAATTGCTTAACCATGATACAAATCCGGTTTTAAGCTCCTATTTTTATTCACATCGAGTATAGTTTAATAATTCAGTTTAAAATATGAAATAAAAACGTGATCTTATAAAAATAATTACGGATTTTATATTTATAAATTTGTTCTTGGAATTTTACTTACGAGTGAATGGACATGTAGCATTGGCGACAGGGATGGAACAATTGTAGAAAGAACATAATAATGGTGAGGAAAAAAAAAAAAAAAACAGTGAGGTGGTGAAGGTGAAGCATTAGGGTAGAGGAGAGGTAGAAGGTGAAAAAGCGAAAAGGGTTACATAATAAAATGAATGTTGGGGCAATGCAATAAAAGCTGAATGGATACAATTTGGGAAGCAAGTCAAAAATTCCTGTGACACTGATCTCACGTCATTTCAGGCTTTCACATTCAAAATGGCCAAACAGCCACGGAGTAATAGTACTAGTCCTACTTCTCTTCTGTGCAACCCCAAAGTGCCCCTCACCACACGCTATTCTCAATTTTTTATTATTATTTTTTTTATGCAAATGGGTAAATTTAAAACCTGGTTAGTCACAAGACACCACCATAACCACTGTCAACACGACCAAAAATTTATTCTATATTTAAAACCGAAAATCAGACACAGCAGAGAGAGAGAGAGAGAGAATAGGGTAGAGTGGTGGCATGGGAGAGACAAAAGGGTGAGTATTACCAGAAAGAGGAACAAAGAGAAAGTTGAAAATGGCCTTTCACCGGCCTTCCCCAAACCCAAAATGCTCAATGCCTGCATAACCTTCCCACTCCAACCAATCAAAGTTCCCCATTTTGGACCCTTTCTTTTCTCTCTCTCTCAACCCTTAAGAGAGTGAGACAAAGAAACAAACCCCCAGTGTGAAAGCGGCAAGCCTTGGCTACCATTCTTCTGATTCTGTTTTTTGCTGCAATGGGTGTGATGGAGGAGAATAACACGCTGCTTATCTTCTCTTCCTCCTGTTCCTGTTCCCGTTCTTCTCCTTCTCCAACATGCAATGACCCTTATGCCCTTTCTCTCAAACAGGTACCTGCGAACCCCTCCTTTGTAAATCCCACCTCGTTTCCCTCCTTTCATAGATGAGACATCCACACCACCAGTACAATGTAGCTCTCTCTTCTCTCTCTCTCTGTCTCAGTCTCAGTCTCTCCCTTCTCTCTTCCATTGCGTCCAAAAAGGCAGACAGGATGGAGCCAGGCATAAACCATATTTTTATATATATTTTATAAATACTATCTCTATATATTTTCTTCCCATTTTATAAATTTTCCTTCTTTTCTTTTGGGTTTTCTTCAAAAGCTGCTGCGACAGCAACCACACCCCCACCCCCCTCTCTTTTCGGGATCTTTTTTATGTTTTTCTTTTCTTTTCCGCTGCTCTGAGATTTAAAGGAAGCATGTGAATCGTCATCGATCATGGGGTTTTGCTTATGCTGCGTTAGAACGCCTAGGAGAGACTCTGTGTTGTGTTGAGCTTTTTCATCATTTAATGTTGACTTATGTATCCTCCTTTTCATTCCCGATGATCACAATGATGATGTATCTATGTTTTTCCTCCATTTTTTAATAGATTATATTGTTTTTGAATTCGTTTTGGGTTTTCAATTTGTGATATTGTTCGAACTGTGTTCTTGCATTTGTGGTTTTTCTCTGGCGGTGAAAAAATAGAAACATTGATGAATCCCGTATGGCTGAAACGATTTCGTTTAGCTCTTAACAAGTGAGATGTCACTGTTTCTGTTGATGTTCTGTGAAATGGTGTACGGGAAGATGGAGTAAGAACAAAACTATTTTATCAAATGTGGTCCAAGAATGTCAGGGAGCATGGTCTGTGGTGGAGTTGAATCTTTGGTCACTGTTCTAACCTTTATTCTTGGGTGATGCAGCAGTAGCCGCATGATTTGACTCTAGTGGGACCTGTTTTGTATATGACTAGTGTGTGAATTGCAATGAATTGAGCAATCCATTCTGTGTTGTTTATGAACACCATCACCTCGTCATGAAAAGTGCAATGCAAGAGCTATGGAAGAAGAATCACTGGACTAAAGTATTTTGAGCAAAAAAATTAAAAAGAGAAAAACTTCTTTAGCTGCAAACATTTGAGCGAACTGAATAGTATTACTTCTACTCACCTTCTTAATTCAATTAAGTTCCAATATCACATTCCTTAACAGGTCTTCTTCTGTGCAATTGCATTTGCTAGAGTCATGTATATGTTTTCGTTTCGTCACAGATCATACGCTATAGTGTCACCTCATTCGTTCTTGAAGCAATTATTTGCATTCTATGGTATTGTATTTGTTTTAGTGTAGCAACTCACAGTGCCTACGACAGGAATTGACATTAGCTCCTGTTCTGATAATAAATTTGCATCCTGTCAAATGTTTGAACACCCTAAGGATAGTATGGCGATTTTGCATGCATAAATTTATCCTGTATACATCATCATCAAACAAGAACCTTCCTTAAATTGGATATTGGATGAAGTTTTGTACTGTTAGATACATTTTGTTTTGGTACATGTGATCCTAAAATTCCTTTGATTTTCATAATTGTAGCCACAGAATAACACTTCCTTTGTCCTTGACTCACTGTTTGCTTGAGTGATTGTTTCTCCTCATGATACCCTTTCCTGACATGTTAGGTCAGTTGTTGTATGGGGCAATGAAGCAGCAATTTCCAATTTTCCATGATAATCTTAAAATTTTACTTCGACCCTTGTTTGTATTATGAACATTTTTAGTGTCTATAATCTTTAGCATACAAAATAACTGCAATTTCTACATGCTTTTAAGTGATTCAGTCGGTCCTCTTTCTTCACCTTGTGGTCCTTGGTTTAGACAACTTGTGTAGGGAGCATTTTCTGTGACTGGGTGCAGGACTCAGTTGGCAGTAATTGTATATGGCAGGCTGCAGGGGGGGATGAACTTGTCCACCAAATTGATCTTTGGAGGTTGAAGCATAATTCTTCTTCCTACTGGAAAATCCTTTTAAAAAAAATAAATAAAAATTAAAGCTTGAAATAAGAACTACCGTTAGTTTGTGGTCGTGTTTTGAAAAGATTACATGCACTTGCCTTCTATATTCTCTCTTATTTGATTTGTTATATGCTGACCATGGTAACAAACATAGTCTGTGAGCTGATATATTCTGATTGGTTATATTCTGATTGATATATATACTCGGTTCTCAAGTGCGATAGGGGATGAAATGTGACCATATCTCTTCTGGGTGCAGAGATATAATTTCTCACCTAAATAGTTTCTTGACTTTCATAGTTTCATGCTACGCATCACTTGGTAATCAATCATATTCATAACAAACTTCTTTGTCTTCGTTCTCCAATTTCTCCTTGCCTCATGTAGAAATCTAGTACATGCAATTTTCTGTATGATTCCATTACTTTGAGACGATTGTTTACGTAGGCAAATATTGATGTATGTTATCCGCTATTTTGGTTTATGTGTGCTATTCGTTGCCCTTTAACCATGTTCTCTCAAACATAACATGCATGCTATGAGCCTCTTATGCCTCTTGAATAGTGTGCCCCTAAGACGGACACATATTGTTGGACCGGCACACGTATAAGCCAAGTGTTTAAAAGACAATTTTTTTGTGACATAATAACAGTGTTAATAAAGATAAATACCATCATTTTCTAAAAACTTCTAAATTTGTAAACTTCTATTATAATTATAGAAATAAGGAAAATATCTTATACAATCATAAATATTTAGATTATACATATATATTAGTTGGAGTACTTTATTTATTCTTCAATCATATTTTCTTATAATTTGAAAATTTTTGAAATTGTTAATTTAGTTTTAAATGAATATTGATTAAAGTGTTTATTTTTAATGATGATGAGTAAGAAGGGGATAAAATTTCTTAAGTGAATTATATCCTCTTTTTTCTTTTAGATTTTAAATAGATAAATTAGACTATTTTAAATTGTCATATTTTACTTTGTTTATAGATGGTTTTGAATAAATAAATCTTGATTGTCACTTTAAATTATTCATAATGATATGGTACATATGAGGGTTGTGTCTTTCATTACATGGTTTTATATTTTATAAATTACATGTTTTTATATTTTAAAGATTACACATATAATAAATTAAATGGTACATCATGATATCCTAATATAGAGATTGAAACTTATTCATCTAAGAAAGTAAGTCAAAGGGCTAAGAAAAAAAGAAACTCTTACTATTTAAGTGGATTTAAAATCTGTTTTTTTTTTTAAGCTTGCATTAATTTCGAGTAGATGATGTTGCTGTTGATAGATTAATGTTTAATTAAGATTATATTTTATTTAAATTAAATTTATTTACCTCTGAAAATGAATAGTTATTCTAGTGAATAATTTGAATAAATAGTAATTTTATATTTTGTTGCAACGGTTTATTTGAATAAATTGCAATTCTACACTTTTTATGATTTTATTTGACAATTTGAAGAGTTTGCTTAAATGATCATGAATGAGATTTAAATTATAAGTAATATTACAATTCAAATTTTTACTTTAACTAGGCATGTAGGCTGAAGCCTCTTGAAAAGTAATGTCTCATTTGAAATATACAAATTTAGGGAAAAGGAGTGACACTTCAATTCGCTGTAATGAAAGCTTTCGGATTCAAGAGTAGAAAACTTTATGTTTATCTCATTTTAAGAAAACAGATTACAGTTTAAAACCTCTTGACTGTGAGACCTGATTTGCTATGAACGTTTTGAAATTTTTGTTTTTGTTTGCTTGGAATTTAAATAAGATTATATTTTGACATGAATTTAAATAAGATTAAGGAATCAACAAAGAGAGTATTTGTTTTAGAAATTATGTTACAGGTGTATAATGATGGTGAAAAAATGAATCACTAGTGTTCAGTGAAAATATTTATATTTGATTCCTTGGCTTTAAGGCATTGGTAAGTATTTGTCATTCAAATGTCATGTTATCATTTAAATGTCATGTGGGAAGAGGCTAAAAGCTTTCATTTTCTACACCACACGAGCTCAATGTTATCTAAACAGTTGTGTGGCAATTTTGGTAATGTCATATGAGCCAAGGCCCCTTTGCTCTGGATACTGCTAGGATTCAGAAATATGGGCCCTCTAAGTCACAATGCCCCAAAAATTGGATGTTAAAAAGTTCTTAAAAATTTACATTTAAGAACTCTTTTTGGTGTCCTTTAAAAAGAGTATTTGGATCCTAGCTTCTATCTTTATATTTGGCTGCACCTGTTTTTCAAAAAAACAAAGAGTTGTCATGCAATGGCAATTACTTAGTCGTTTTTGTTTATAAGAAATTTCAAATTCCTTAGAGCATATCCTAGCTGTGATGCACCAAAAATATCTTAATCTTATGAATGTGATGTTGGAGCAAACAAACTACAAAATGCGTTGTCGCTTATATCTTCAAACAAAGTGCAAATAATTGATATTAATGTTTTTTAACAAATGGTTGAAGTTGGTACATCTGACAACTATTCAAGCTTCCTTGTCCTGTCTACATTATTTGAGCTTATGCTGTCGCTTATGTGGCATTATTGTCACACTAATTTCATATTTGTTGTCCATCTATATTTTTATTTTTCAAAATAAAATATAAAATAGAAGGGGAAGCAGTTTTTGTTTATTTGATGGTAAAATTGATTTTTATTAGATGAGTGATAAAAAGTTGGGTCCCAGTAGAAATGTATGATCTACTGAATGTTGACAGACCAACAGTTGATGATATAGCATGTGACCAGATTCTGGACCCACCCATCGATTCCCATATAAATACATCTCCTCCATGTACCCTTACCAGACCAAGACAATAAAGAATAAATGAAAAAAAAAAATACAAAAATTTTTTTGTTAAAAAGAGTCACTTAATAAGGAATATAGTGCGTCACCAATTTAGTTTTTAAAATTTGAAAATTAATATAATTGGTTTTTAAAATTGATTAAAAGATAACATAATTCCTAAAATTATACCTTATCAATACAATCGATGGTCAAACTGTTCACTAACATCTTATATTATAGAAGAAAGAAAATGTTTATATTTATTATGGATAACACTAGATCGATTACTTGTATGTTATTATTAATATAACTGTCACAAATTTTTTGATAAAATGCAAAAAGATTTATTTGTTTTAGTTATCATAATTTCTCAAATTCATCACAACTCTTATTTTTGTTGAATGATAATGTTTCTGATAATTAATCATGGGAGCACAGTTTATTCTTGACAAAATATGTTTTTCACACAATGAAGTTGGTCTAGAAAATGTGAATTATGCTAAGAGGATGTTATTATTAACTGTATAGGATTGTGAGAAATAATGTGATATTGGATTTGTTTACTTGTGTTAAAAAATGTTTTTTTAATTGGTTTTTTATATAACTAAAAATTGGCATGTGCTTCATTACAAAATAATATTTAATTAAAAATGAGGAAAAAAGTTTTACGTGGTAAAATAAGATATAGACTAAAACTTGAGAATAAGATTAATTGAATTTGGATGAGATAATTTTTTGAATTTTCAAAATTTATAGTTAAGATAAATTGAAGTCAATTTAAGTTATCAAATGTTAAGTTGGTTTAGGTATGATAAGATTGGTTAGGTTGACTGTAATTCATGCAAGGTCTAATGTATTAGGACAACGTCATGCAAAGTTGAAGTTGATTCTAAAAAACGTTTTTTAAGTTAATTTTTATATAAGTATAAGTTGAGATATGTTAATTACACAATAACTTTTTAATTGAAAATGAGGAAAAAAGTTTTATTTAGTGAAGACAAAAAAATATACAACATATTGAAAGAATAAAATTAATTAAATTTAGATGGGATGATTTTTTGAATTTTGAATATTTAAAGTTAAGGTGACTCTAAGTCAATTCAAGTTATGAAATGTAAAATTGAGTTAGACTTACATAAAATAAAATGGGTTGAGTTGAATCCAAATCATGTAAAGTCTAATAAATTACGCAAAGTCATGTTAAGTTGGGTTTGATTGGGTCAAGACAAGATGAATCAAGTCATGTCAAATTAAAAATCAACTAAGCTATAGCTAGGTTAAGACAAATCCAAGTTAGGCTAGGTCAGCCCAAGCTCTGCCCGAGTCAAGTCGGGCCTAAGTCAAGTTGTACTAGGCCTAACCTAAGTCAATCTAAACCTAAGTCAAATTAGGGTGAAGTTAGAATTATGTCAAGTTAGTTGGGTTGTGCCTAGGTCTGGTCGAGTCCAAGTTAGGTTAAGTCTGATAAACTCCATGTCAACCAATTTGTGAAGAAATCATAATAGGCTAATTTCAGAGACCAAGTTAATGGGGCATTCATTGGGTTGAGTTGGTAGGGTCCATGTCAGGTCAAGCCTAGGATAAGTCATCCAGGTCAAATCGAGTCAAACCCAATATGGGTTAAGTTAAGCAGAGCTCAAGTCAAGTTGAGACGAGCAAGTTTAAATTGTGTTGAGTTGGACAAAGTTTAAATATGATAAAGTCAGTTCGAGATCAGGTTAGGCTAAGTTGACCTAGGCCCAAATTAGGCCAAGTTGGCTCAAGTTTGTGTAAGACCACATAAATTTAGACTCAAGTTTGGATAAGTTGTCTTAATCCCAGTCGAGTTAAGTTGTCTTAGTCTTAAAATAGGTTGAGCCGACTCAAGTCAACATCAAGCTAAGTCGAAATGATATGTGCTAAATTATGTTTTGTAAGACCAAAACCTAAATTTAGCTAAGTCAAGTGTGACTTATGTTAGATTGAGTCAAAAGTCATACAAGACCAAATTGTATTAGGCCAAGTCTAACCTTTCATAAACATTTCAATATATTATAATATATTTTGGTTAGACGTAATTTTAGAGAAAAATTTTAAAATAATAATTATAAAAGTCAATAACTTTATTTTTCAAATAAAGAGTTATAAAATCTAGTATACATCTTAAATTGTAGTGATATGTCTCAAGAAAGTCACACTTTACAAAAATACAAATTTAACTTTTATTTTTGTTTACGATGAAACACATAATTTTTTATATTTTTATTGTTATTTTAATTTACTTCATTTAAAGAATCTTATTTTTTATTTTAATATTTTTTTCTTCTTGACTGTGAAAAAAGCTAAATGAGGTGTGTGGGGGTTGGATTGCGAGCAAGCAAAGCAATGGCATTCTTGGAATTTGAGGAACACGGGAATGCAATGAAATCAATGAAAATTCAAAATGACGCAACGGTTAGTAGTAATCCCAAAACCCTCTTTGTTCAAATCCCAGTTGTCAAACCAGGGTTAACCCAACTGTAGTTAATTTCTAACCGCACATTTCAAATTTAGGCAACCCCATTTCTGCGCCTATATAAGCCCAAGAACAAACTCCACCACCGTCACAATACAACGGGAAAAGGCGTCTTCATAAACGCCCCCCAAACCTCTTCGAATTTTTTTAAAACTTGTTCAATCCATTTTTTTAGGGTTTTACATTCTTTGCCGAGAAAATGAGAGAGTGCATTTCAATCAACATTGGTCAGGCCGGTATTCAGGTCGGAAACGCATGCTGGGAACTCTATTGCCTCGAGCATGGCATTCAGGTATATTTTCAAATGTTTTTTTTTTGTTGGGTTTTATTTTGGGCTTGGGCTTGGGCTTGAATTTTTTGTTTTCTTGTGCTCAGCCCGATGGACAAATGCCCAGTGACAAGACCGTTGGCGGAGGCGACGACGCCTTCAACACGTTCTTCAGCGAGACCGGCGCCGGGAAACACGTGCCACGCGCCGTCTTCGTGGATCTTGAGCCCACCGTCATCGACGAAGTTCGAACCGGGCCCTACCGCCAGCTCTTCCACCCGGAACAGCTCATCAGCGGCAAGGAAGACGCCGCCAACAACTTCGCACGTGGCCACTACACCATCGGCAAGGAGATTGTCGATCTCTGCCTCGACAGGATCCGTAAGCTCGCCGATAACTGCACCGGTCTCCAGGGTTTCCTCGTCTTCAACGCCGTCGGTGGCGGCACCGGTTCCGGCTTGGGATCGCTTCTCCTGGAGCGTCTATCCGTTGACTACGGGAAAAAGTCCAAGCTCGGTTTCACCGTTTATCCATCTCCTCAGGTTTCGACTTCCGTGGTGGAGCCATATAACAGTGTTCTCTCAACTCATTCTCTTCTGGAACACACCGATGTCGCCGTGCTTCTCGACAACGAAGCGATCTACGACATTTGCAAGAGATCACTCGACATCGAGCGCCCTACCTACACCAATCTCAACCGTCTCATTTCTCAGGTATAGTGAACCCTAATTCAAACAGATACTTTTTAAATGCGTGTTTTAAATCTTTAATGTTAAGATTATGTGAATTGGAATTGGATTATGATTAGTTTACAAAATTTGCAGGTGATTTCATCCCTGACTGCCTCTTTGAGGTTTGATGGAGCACTGAATGTTGATGTGACTGAGTTTCAAACCAACTTGGTTCCTTACCCGAGGATCCATTTCATGCTTTCCTCTTATGCCCCTGTTATCTCTGCTGAGAAAGCATACCATGAGCAACTTTCGGTTGCTGAGATTACCAACAGTGCTTTTGAACCATCTTCCATGATGGCCAAGTGTGACCCTCGCCATGGCAAGTACATGGCGTGTTGTTTGATGTACCGGGGTGATGTTGTGCCGAAGGATGTGAATGCTGCTGTGGCCACCATCAAGACGAAGAGGACGATCCAGTTTGTGGATTGGTGTCCCACTGGGTTCAAGTGTGGTATCAATTACCAGCCTCCTACTGTTGTTCCTGGAGGTGATCTTGCGAAGGTGCAGAGGGCTGTGTGCATGATTTCTAACTCAACCAGTGTGGCTGAAGTGTTCTCGAGGATTGATCATAAGTTTGATCTGATGTATGCTAAGAGGGCCTTTGTGCACTGGTATGTGGGTGAAGGCATGGAAGAGGGTGAGTTCTCAGAGGCTCGTGAGGACCTTGCTGCTCTTGAGAAAGATTATGAGGAGGTTGGTGCCGAGTCTGGCGATGGAGAAGATGTTGATGGAGATGATGAATATTAGAGTGTGGAATGTCTGTCTGATATCATGTGTTTGATTTGAAGTCTTAAGTTTTCTTTGGGACCAAATTCTATGTTTATTTTGAATGTTTGCTTGTTATCAAATATCAATATATGTGCTGTGTATAGCACAGATGTTTCTATAGCTCCTGTCTGGTCTGGTCTTACAAGTTTGATCTAATTAGAATGAATTGTAATTTGAAAACGTATAAATAATTAATAATCGTTAAACGATCCAAAAAATTAAATTTATTTCAGTTTTTATACAAATTATTTCTTATACTTTATTATTTATATAAGAAATGTAACCCAAATTAGTTTAATAAATTAACATAAAAAACATTAAAAAAGAACAATCACCGCTGATCCAAAAAAAAAATTGTAGTGGGGGCAAAAAACATAAATGTTTTACTTTTACTGATATATGTTTTCTTAATATAATTAAATTTTAAATATAATTAACAATTTTGATATATAAGAAAATAAGAACTTTAAATATTTTTAGCTATCCATAATTTGTTTCCAACAATGGCGTACTCTTAGCTTATTTTCCTTTTACCTTGTTGTAGTCCTGCAGATTGGTTTATAGGAATTAGTATTACTTCTTTGGCATGCACTTTTGTGACAATTCTAAACTAAGCATATTAAATGGCTCAAAATGTTAGCAAAAATGCCTTCTCCTTTCTTTTACTTGGCCTTTCATTCGTATGATCAACCTAAAACTAGATTCGGCGTTCACCAAATTCAAAGGCACAACAACTAAATTTTAGTGCTGCTAGGGAATTCTTTTGTGTATTAGGAATAAATAAAAACTGAGTGTTGGTGCTGCCAGCAAATTCTTTTCATTTTTTAGACAGAGAAAGATGAGTAAGCACCATATGCAATATAATAATTTGCAAACGTATGAAAACTCGTTTCCTCTGACACCATCACGAGGGGGAGAGGAAGTTGGTGAAAAATTAAATAAAATCAGATATAATAAAGCAGTATAAAGAGTCATACAGAGAGTTCACACACACACACACATATATATATATATATACCCAAAGTTATACTCGATAACCAATCATACAATTTTGAATTTTTAGTCATATTTTGGCTTGGAGTCGGTGGTATCTTGTGGGTAGTTAGCATGCATAATAGACTAAACCTTAAAATTTACTCCATTGATAAAATAGAGGAAAGTTCAAAACATCATGTATGCAAAATGACGAAACATCACTATCCCCAATAGAAAAAGAATAATTTCAGAAGCGCATGTTTGAAAAGCGACCATAAATTATTATTTTTTTTCAAATTTCAGACTTAAATTATTGCTTAAACTTCAGTAATCTACTCTATTCACAACCAACTCAATGTAAGAATTAACTAGTTAGATGTTTCAACAGCGTCCAAGTTTTTGGACAAGACGATTCTCTATCTCAATTCTCTTTTTCATGATGGATGCATACTTGGAAACCAGCTCCTGATCTCCAGCACTCACAGCAAGTTTGCAGCTCAGAGAAGTTTTCTCCACTTTGTCCATGTACATTTCTGATATGGGTATAAAACTTCCCTTCTTGTTGCAGAGCAAGCCATGAGCAGCTCTCAGTGCAGCTCCAAGTGAAGCTGAATCTGTGACCAAGTTGAAGAATTTTTTTATCTAATTAGTTTAGTTTATTACTTTGAAACAAGGATAACATCAAATTCCCATTTTATGAATATTATGAACTATTTGCAACAGAAAGAACTGTCTGTATGCATATGTTTAGGAAAAAGGAGAACACCAAGTATCCTCTTTCAATGAAATGTAGTGTAAACTTAAAAATAAAAAACTTGATCAAATCTTGTTAAAAGAAATGCACAAACTTGCCAAAACGTTACACAATAACATGTATACAAGTGGGTCACCAAAGTTGCCAATTTTTGCTTACCAGGTCTTTGAACTGTATAGACATCACAGCCAAAAATTGAAGCTATTGAGCTAAGGATGCACTTATTTGCTGATGCTCCACCAGTGGCTATAATTCTCTTTGGAGGAGAAGGCATTCCAAATCTTTCAGCATGAGCCCTCATTGAGAGAAATTGACCCTCAATCAATGCCCGTACCTGTAATATAACTTCTTGCTCAATAAAAATATTTTTTTTAGGATTTTAACTACCCAAAGAAACTGTCATAGTTTTTTTCCTAACCTCAGATGGAGGATCAAACTCCTCCACGTCCCGTTCCTTGAGTTCATGCACTGAATCTGAGAAATTTTCTATAACGTAGCGGTGGAAACCAACTAAGACAATAAAAATTAGTTAGTAACTTCTTGAGGCAAAGTCAACCCATTATCACTACAAGTACTTTATTAGTGCAAAAAATTAAACAGCCACCTGGAAGAGGAGGTATAATTTCATGCTCCTTGTAGTAGAAACCTAACTTTCCACCTATTAATGACAAAACGTTGTGAGAAAGGGGAATGGATAAACATAGGAAGAGTTCGTGATATCTACCATTTAGGGGTGGTGTTTGCTCCAGAAACTTATTGAAAACATCCCAAGATTTATCAGCACAACGGTTGCGCACATCTGACATTTTGGAATAGAATCAATAATTAGAAACTATAAGAAACATTGGTATAGGGTTTATAAGCAAAAAATATATGTTTCAGACACAATCACAACAACAGTACCTTCTCGGGTAAGGGACCCATTTTTGTATACTAACATTACCATGTAACCTTCTGCATCAACTGGATTAGGGAAGACATGTCCCTCCAATCCTGGATTAGGATCTTCTGTGATCATAAATACCTGAGATAAACCAGAATGAAATTGTCACTAAAAGCAAAGGTGTTAATGGACATTCTTTATACTAGAATGGTGAGCATAAAATGAGATTTATTTATTCATAAAACACTTCCTATTCTTCTACTGTCAAAGCTGAAATAATTTCCAAGGTATCTTAACCTACAGTATCACTAGTGCCAAGGCTGATGGCGAGATCTCCAGGGATATTTAGTGTCAAACCTGCAGATAAAATATGGTTAATTTTTAGATAAGCAGGGAAAACATAGACAATATGAAAACTTTTTGAATAAATATGACACTTAGCAAAATAACACTATAGGTTGCTCTTTGTCTTTCTGTTTCCCAAGGAAAAAGGGGATATTAGGAATCTAAGTGTAAGTTTAGATACTATATAATGAATAAAAATAAAAAAGTTAAGTAATATATAAGAAAGAAGACCTAAGAACTCACTGTCTGAAAGTTTTGGATTGAAATATAGTCTTGTAGTTCTTGTATGGATTGACTCATGGTTCATTAGTACCTGATCTACCCGGTAAATCCCCCGGTATAGACCCAACAGAGAAAGGGTTCATCATTTAAACTTCGACAAAAGTATCTTATTAAATCCCGCTATAAGAAATATACAAAAGCATAGATAGATGACAGAATATGTTAATGAAGAAAGTAGGGACCTGCCAAACTATTGGGATTGTCTCCTGACCATTGAACAACCAAGCAATCCTTGTTAAAGTGGTATCTAATACAAAAAAATAAGCATCAGTCATCAATCTAAGTATTTTGACATATCTCGTGCAACAAATAAGTAGGTAAAGAAAACCACAAGTCCGTAAGGGTTGAGGATAACATTTGTTGATACTTATTTCATATAGATAGCATTCAAATAGCATCATATAAATTGTTGAAACGCATATTATACAGAAATATATTTTATAAAAAAATATAACTAAGCCACACCATGTAGGAGGTAATTAGAGTAGCCAAGAATTTGTATGAATCTACTTGGTGAACAATAACAATACAGTGGAAATTGATAGCATTGCATATAGTACATCAGACTACGAAACAAACTACCTTAATTTTTCTTGTTTTTCAAATGTGAAACATGTTAAGAAAAAATATCCAACAAACCTCTGTACAAAATATGAAGCAATATTTCCAGCCACAGCATAAGCAGGGGCTAAGGCTCCAAGTTTTGACTCCAAACCAGGGGCAGTGGCCTGCAACCATCATTAGAATCCACATACATTGGTTAAGTAAGAACTTCAAAATATCAATCAGTCACAAAACCCTCAAAATCCAATTCAACAATCAATACTTAAGGTTAAAGTTAATAATGACAATACAAACCTCGAGTGCTACTTTAGACCATGTTTTTTCTTTTATGTCCATCAAATTCATGCCTGAACCATCAGAATGATCAATGGCAGCATAAGCACCAACAAAAAGAGATGCCATAAATGAGCTAACAAGTGAGATCCTTTCAGTGCTGCCATAAACTTCTGGCTGAGAATCAAATATTTTCTTGATCTGGGGCCCAGTAAACCTCTCATATGCACGAGATCCCGTTATACGAGCCAACTCCAAGGCCCCTCCACAAGCCTTCTCTATAGCCCTGCACTGAGCAGTGCTGCTACAATCCATCCAAATTGGGGATTCCTTAACGGAAAAAGCATGTTCAAGCTGATCCAACAATGTCCTCTGAGGATCCAATGATGACAGTATCTGAGAACTACCATTCTTCCAATACACGCTACCATGCTGTTGGCCACTGCCAGAAACAGCAGCAACCTTGGCCAAATCAAAATTTGATTTTGAAAGCTTTTCGAGCATTAGGTCAAGAGCTTCCACCCACATCAAGGTGGGTGAAACAATTCGGCCATTGCCAGAGGGGTCTCTGTAAACCCCATCTTTGGTTTTGTAAAGGGGCAAGTCCGAATCAAAGTGAACAAGCTCTGAGGCTACGATGGTGAGGTTGGAGTCCAACACTGTGGCCTTCAACGACCTTCACAACAATAAAAATTGAAAATTTACGTCAAAATAAAAATTTAACTTCTTGTTCATGAAATTGAAAGTGAAAATAATGATGCAATTGGACTTACTGAGTAGAACTGTCGAATCCCAGAAAGTATGAGCCCTGAGGAAGAGTTAATTCGGCCATTGGAGCGATTCACAAATCTCAGTACAGTGATGAATTTGTGATATGGGTAGATGGAACGCCGCATTTTGATTATTATTTATAAACCAGTTTTGGATTGGAATTGAATAATAACAAATTTGGATAAACATGAAACTGGTAACATCCCGTGAATTGAAACTGTAAAATCTTTCGGACCTTTTTATTTGGTACATACTAATCTGGTTGGTGCTTGGAAAAAAGTCAATTTGCTTTTTGAAATATTTTTAAATAAATTTTCAAAACTATGAAACTGAAATATTTCGGGAGAAAATATCGGCCTGTTTTTTGTTTTTGGGATACGCTCACTGAAATTTATTAAAAATAAAAATTCAGAGTTGTATTCGTAATTAAATTTTTAATTAGTTTAATAATAAAAACAATGTGGTAAAGGAAATATATTAACACTTTTCGTATTTAATAATTAATATGTACTATACTAACATTTTTTAAGTATAATTTTAATCATTAATGATTCTAGTAAGAAGTAAATTGATATGGTTTTACCTTTTTATAGATTAAATATGTAAAAGCCACATGTTCATAAGATGGATTAGTTGGTAGTTTTTTTATCCCTTCAATAAATACATCCAGTTAAGCGACTTTTATTCATAAATTTTTATTTCAATTAATAATATTTTTTTAAATTAAAATTCATGTAATTAAATTTATTTAGGCCTAATTTTGTATTTTTAGTTTTCAGTTAGAATCATTATAGTAGTTACATTGAGTGAGAGCAAATCTGAACCTACCAATTGTATATAACTAACTGAATTTGAGAATAAAACTTACAGTATATTAGAAACATATTAAATATTCTATAAAGATATACATAAACAAAAATTTGGTGAAATAAAATCCGAAAATTTTAAAAAACTGAAAATAAGATTTCAACATAATATATTTTTGAGATTTTTGAAGTCTTTTAAGAAAAAAATAGCTCCTCTGAAGCACGTACCGTCTTAATTTTCTTATTTTTATTTCACTTCTTTTAAATGATTCTCTTCTAATTTTATATTGGATTTTGATTAATAAAGCTTATTCTTAAGTTTTATGTAATATTACGTGTTTATTCTTAAATGAGAAAATACTAATTATTATATTTTCTTGGTTCCTAAATTTTTTTCTTAATAAACCTAAAATTAAAAAAACAACTAATAGACCCAATGAAAAAAATATTTACTGAAATAGACCAATTTATTATTATTGTGCTTGATAGAAATCGGCCATGGGACCTGACTTCTCAGCATGGGACAATTTTGGTTTGTGATTTCCCCCGCTAGAAATTGGCTATCTGTGAGTGGATTTTGTGCAGGGTTTATTTTAAATGCATTTAAAAAGTTATATCTGAGAAAATTAATTTAAAATAACAAATAAAATATTTATTATTAAAATTATATTTGTTTACTCAATAAATTTTTAAAAATTATTATAAAAAACACGTAGATGACATAACTAATACACAGAAAATGATAAAATTGTTTTTGTCGTCAGGCACTTAGTCATACTAAAAATGAATATTCCAGATATTCTCAGTTCAAATCATTAAATAAGTCTTAATTGAGTATCTTGTATGTTTAAATTATTTTATCAACAAAAAATAATATTCTTTTCCATGTTTTTATGTTATATTTTTAATATTATTATTCATTCTAAAATGGTATTATTTGAATAAATAATATTAATACTTATGGATTGATAATTAATTTTTAGATTATTTCATATAGTGATCTATATGTCTGTCCATGATTATAATTCTCATAAATTCTTTAGTAACTTTATAGTCTATCTTCATCTGCATTGATTTATTACACAATTTAAATAAACAGTTACATTTTCTTATTTTAATTTATGAGTTGTATTTTTTTTTTTTAATTTCAGTATCTTTCACCTCTCTCACAGCATAATAACAACACATGTATCTTCATTTTTCATAGCACCACACATGTATTTTTATTCCTTATTATAAAGTTGTTGTATCAAAT
>Ga0209700_106763_pt1 | contig 17218 bp, 12 predicted proteins | sample SiratroredBW_FD_187528 | JGI IMG/M metagenome (GOLD analysis project Ga0209700, IMG submission 187528) | Root nodule microbial communities of legume samples collected from California, USA - Siratro red BW (SPAdes) (version 2) | ecosystem: Host-associated > Plants > Roots > Nodule | place: USA...
AGTCTTTACAACAGATAAACTTGAATTACTTCTGAAATACAGTTTACAATTTATTGTATTCACTGTTCATCAGTCAGTTTTCCAGAAAAACTGTTTTTGTGTAATTGGTGTCTTCTTAATCGTTTTTCTGGCATCAAATTTAATCTGATTTCTATTCTGAATCAGTTTGTCTGTATTAATTTGCATTTGATCTAAATCTTTAAGGTTTTTGCATAATTCTTTAAACCACTTACTGCTTACTGTTTTCCAGAAAACTACTTAACAGTACACTGTCTGTTCCTGAATTTTAATCTGTGTTTCAGTACACTGGTTTTCCAGATTTCATATTTGTCTGCAGTGCACTGATTCTGTTTGATTGATTTTCATATTGGTTAATTGCTTGAACCTTGGTAGATTGCATTCTAAGTTTCTTTAAAGATTTTGTATTCTCACATTCAAAAGCAAATTAGCGAAAAGAAATTGAAAAGGGTTCAATTCACCCCCCCCCCTCTTGAACTTAGGCCAAACACTTATTTTAACAACATGGATATCAGAGCATTGGGTGAGCAACATCAAATGGAATTGGATGATAATATGAGTATGGTCACTTCAGTTTGGTGGTTCGATTGCTTACAAAAAATAAAAGAAAATGCACTTGAAGTCAACAATGAAGACGAGACATGTCATAGGATTTTTAATGATGAATTTGAATTTTCTCTCTGGAAAAATTAATCCTCGGTAAGACAAACTTACAACAATGTGCTCCTGAAACTTTGTCTAAGATATTGCTTCATTCTAGTAAGTTCTATATATATGTTTCATTACTTTTTGAAAAGAAAAAAGTATCATAAGCAAGGAAAGTCAATAAAAGCAAAGAAAGTCAATAAAGATGAAAATAAGTCAACTCAAACCATCAAGGATACTATCATTGATCACTAGGTTGTGGGCAATTATCAAATGGAAAAAAAGTTTGCAAGGTATCTAAAAAAAATATCTAAAGGTAATAACTAGTATATGTAGTTGCAAAATCTTTCACCTTTATGTATGAGGTTGCTTTCTTTTATGTTATGTACGTTTGTCTTTATATCCTTTACTGTTTGAACTGAGCTCTTCTTCTATCATGTAAATAAACTCATTTAATTTCTATCTCATGTTTGTTATTGTGTTCTACATGCATTATAATTGTCCCATAAATAAATAAAAATATGAATCAAGTTAATTAAGTATATAGTCATCTTTCAACTCTAGTATATAAATTTAATTTTTCTTAATTTCATAAATACAATAAACTTATATAAATAACTAAATTTATTGTTTTAAATTTAAAAACCAAATTTATCAACTTCGTGGAGCTGATTTAATATTGGAAGCTTTGTGGTTGAAGACTATTGGCCACATATTGCTGATCATGGAGAATTCCAAATTAAACTTTTGTACAACGATAAATTTACAATTTTAGGGACATGTTGATAATCGACCGACACATTCTCACGTTCTTCATATAAGGAGAATGGTGCATATACGAAGGCTGTTGGAGTAGTTTTTTCTCTTCTTATAGTAATACGATTGCACACCTAATCAACCATTCATTATCATGCTCCGTAATCTTTTTTTTTTTTTTTTTTTTAAATTATGTAGCCTTAATTTAGAATATGCCCCTTCTTCCTTTATAACATGTCGTCACATCTTATGGAAGAACTTAGTATTCAAACCTCCCTCTTCTGGTTTAAATTTTCTTTTGTCTTATTATGAGAGCCTTCTGTCTAACTGTAATGTTTTAATTCAGCAAATAATTTTCTTCTATCTTCCCTACTCTATTGGTTTAAACCTATGAAGCACCGAATAAAGAGAGACGGTGGATACGATTAAACTAAAAATTATGGGATACGGAACATGAAAATAAATATAGATATATAATTATGAATTTATTTAAGTATAAAAATTTAGTTTATTTTTCATAATATTAATTTATTATTTAAAAAATATACTAGTTATATAAAATAAATATAATAGTTAAAAAAATAAAAATATACTAGTCAAATTATAAAAAAATATAAATCACATTATATTTCAATATAAATTGAAAAACATAAATTAAATAAAAAATATTATTCAAATTTTAAATATAAATAAAATATAATAATTTAAAAAAAAAAGGTATTATAATAAAATTTCATAAATATAATTATTAATATAATTTAATATATGGTTTTAATAAAATTATTAATAGAAATTATTGTGTTAACGTTGTTCTCTTCTCTCTTCTCTTCCTGTTACAATTCCTCTTCTCTTTCTGCTACAATTCCTTCTACCTGCTCTTTCAAAATCAAATTCTAGTTGATCTTCAAGAACCTATCCTCTTAATATCATAAATCAAAGACAGCTTAAACAAGAATTAAAACCAAATAATTTAAATTAAATAAAAACAAAGGAAAGAAAGAAGAAAAAAATATAATTATTCATATGTTCTAAAATTTAAAAAACAAAAGTTGTTCCCGATAACAGTGCCAAAAACTTGTTAACTTTTTTCGGCAAGTATACTGAATCAAAAGTAATATAAATTTTTAAAGTATTAATGTCGATCCCACAAAAAACAGTTTTATTTACAAATCTCAGTTTTCACTACTCACTAAGCAAATAAAATTTTAAGGATGATTTGACAATGATTTGGTTTAAATAAGATACGAACATAAAAGAATAATTTCAATATAAATTAACGAGTATCAAAAGTGGTTAAGATTTAGAAGAACTCTAGGATTGAACTTCATCTATCTCCATCATTCATATTTTGGATTTGATAAAAACATACAATATCCGTAAATACTCACAATTGATGCACATATAAAAATCATTCACACCGATTCCTTTGACATGAAATTCATAACCAAATTTCCTAAACACTGATCCCTCAGCTATTTAGTAAATTACCCAACATTAAGAACAGATGTTATACATTAAGTATTTTCATCTAGGTCAGAAACTTAAAAGTACTTCCCAGATAAGTTCAAGAATCAAAATCAAGACTCTATTGATTAGATAAAATCTAGCATTAAGCACAAGATGAAAATACCACTTGAATAGAAACTGAATATTATATATAAAAAGCACCAAAGTACAAATGAGTTCAAAAGATTACATTCAATTCCAAAGATGAAGATTTAGCTACTCATGGTAGCCATTATAATCCAAGAAAAGGAAGATTGCCAGAGAAGAAGAAGAATTGATGAATTGCTTTCGTCCTTGACGGCTACTCTCGTTCCTCCAGGTCTAGATACCCTCAGAAAACCTAAAATCGCCCTTTTAAACTCTTTTTCGGACCTAGGTTAAATGACTTTTCGCTTGAGCTTTTTTTTTTATTTTAAACTTTTTATTTCTTTTCTTCATGAATTTTCCAATCTCTTATTTTCTTCATTCTTTTATACCTGAAATTTCACAATAATTGAAATCAAATAATTTCCTTTAATTCAGGACTCAAAACCTAAATTTAGAAAGAACTCTCAAATTGAGGGTAATTACTATTTTAAAGAACACTTAAACCCACAAATACTCAAGTTTTCTCATGTATAAAAAAACACTCAAAATTGGCACACTTACCAGTTAATAATAAACTTACAAACGTAAAATGAGTATTTAATAAATAAACAAATAATAAAAATTCAAAAATTAAAAAGTTTACTTTTCCTTTTCAGTCTTATGCAACATTGATTCTTCTTCCTTTCAGATACAACTAACTTCTTCCTTCCAGAGACTACGGACTCTCTTCTTTTTTCTAGAGCATCTCCTTTTCTTCTTCTTTCTTCACTATTTTCACTGTGAATGAGTTTATTCTTCACCGTGACTTCTTAGAAAGTTTAATTTTTTTTTCTTTTTCTCATTTGATTTATTCATATGTTATATTAGATTATTTATAAGTATGTTGAGAATATTATTGGTTTTGAATTCTTGAACGTTTGAATTTTTTTTTTATGATTCCGTTTGTTTTTTTTTTTTCTGTCAATTTTGGTGGGAAAGATACGTACAAGAAGGTAGACCATGTCATGTCTTCTCTACACGTTTAAGAAAGTGAACCGTATTCAACAGAGAGTGGGTATCCAATGTGGTGTCATCAACATTTCCATGTCAACCGTATATCAAAAGCGAGAAAGCTGAGTCATTTGAGCCGTGTCCGAACTTCATAGGTCTAAACTGTTTTTTTTTTTCATCTTTCTTGTCCAAATCTCTTATTATTTTTAAAATACTGCTCTTACTACCATTAATATTTTCAAACACCTTTCTGTTTTAGACATATAAATCTTGTTTGAGCCCATTTTTCTTTGAGATACCAAACTTCACTCCTTGTGTAAAATTGTATACTTTCCATAACCTCTTCACCTCATTCCTAAAGCTCCTATATAACTCCCAGGCATCCGAACTCTTAAACGGTTTTGAATTTCAATTATAATTATTGCTTTTAAGAACAAAACGCAACCATAATTTTAACTATGATTGTGAAATTAAACCTCTATCAATTCTACTCTTCCTTCATAATAATGTACGTAAGAGATGCATGAAAATAATGTTGGATGCTAGATCAACTCTACAAGAATCTAAAGAGAAAATACTGAAATTCTTAATTAAATTTGTTAATCAATTCCAATAAGTGAGATACTCGTTAATTGTTGATCGGAAATTATTTTATATTATTTATTTCACTTAGGGATGTGTAAAAGGGAGCACGTATAGGTGAAGTTCCATTGTTGATTTTCATGCTTCTTGTACCAACCACGTCCTGCATAAAAAAGGTTTGATTTTATTTATAAAATAAAATAAAATAAATTAAGTAAATAAATTTATAAATTAAGAAAACAAATTTATCAGCAAGATGTTGTAAATTTTAAGCAACAATAATGCTTCTAATTTTGTAGTTTTTGTATAAAAAAACTAATAAGTTAGTGAATTGTTTTTACATTCAAACTGATAAATAAATAAGATTACACTTAGGGATCTTTATTCTTAGTGATTTCACTAACCACTGTTCAGTATATAGACAAATTAAACATTTACATCTCTTTTTAACAAATTGTTCAGGTCTGTATAATATATATATATATATATATATATATATATATATATATATATATATATATATATATATATATATAATATTAATATTCGGTTGTTTTAATTTAAGATAATGTTATCAGGTTGATTAAGACATATGAGCATTTTAAATTTGCTTTTATGGACGTTCATCTTTCACAAAAATTGAAATAAGTTAAAATTATATTTTTCCAAACATTTTCTATTTGTAAAATACTTACAGCTTCAATAATTTTGTAAATATGTTTATAATTTAAGTTTTAATTAACAAGTCATATATTCAGATAGAAAAAGAAATAAAAAAATGTATATTAGTTGTTTTCTGAAAATTAATATTAAATAATGTAAATTTTTAGTTTAATACATATTAGTATGATTATAATTATTTTTTTTGTATTTTTGTTTTTCTCATAAAGGTCAATTAATCAAACTGAACAAAAAAATTATAATAATTAATGTTACTATGATTTTATTATTATGTGTACATTATTATAAATAATAATAATTTATAATTATAGGAATTGGTAAATAAAATCAAATAATAGAAGTTAAACATATTTCTTTTTTAAATTTTATTATGATTTCATAAAAAATAGAGAATCATGAAACATTTTCAGATTCTACCTTTTCACAATATCAACATATATCTCCAAAAGGAAAAAAAAAAAATAAGAAAATCAGAAACATTAACTACTGTTACTGTTGTCATTTTCGCTTTTACCAGCCAAGTTGAGGGCATCAACATTCTTTAACAATTTTAGTATACAATCAATCATCTTAAATCAAAGTTGTGAACAAAGTTGTGAACATTTATGAACTACTACTTTAAATGAATTTTTATAATCAGTCTTTTATTTAGCTTCTGCATACTAAACCATCTATTCAACACTAAAATACAAACTATGCATAACTTCACAACTTTTGTAGTTAAGAAGTTTTTTTATAAATTACCTACCTACATTGTTTTAATAATAATTTAACACCTAAATAATATATGGTGATAAAGATGGTTGAAAATACATACAAATTAATATATTTATTTTTTTATTGGCACTATGATGCAAATTTGTGTATTCTTGTTAGTAATTTCTTTTTTACAACAAACATACTCACATATTTTTATTTTCGTTATAATTTGATGTCGGTTTTACGGTATAAAATATAAAAATTATATTTAAACATTAAATAACTACACATGCATGGAAATAAATAAAATTTATTTCTTGCACTTATGAAAGACACTTAATGAAAGGAAATATATAAGTTGAACTTTGACTAAAAATCAAACAATCCATAATTAAATTAATAAATATTTTTAATAATATTTTAGATTGGTGTTATTCCTGCTATGAAAAGTTGTAAAATCTAACCTATTGAACCTACCTAATAATTCATTCTTTGACAGTCAGCGTATTCACAACACAACTGTAACCAAATAATATTATTTTTTTTTTGAGTTAAACTAACAAAATTACTAATTTCTGCTATTTGCAATTTTTATATATAGACTTTAACAATTTATTAAAAAGTAGGAATGTTTAATTTGCTTATCAACTAATTAATCAATATAGTTAAGAAGTAGTTCTACAAATTACTGCCTAGTTTTAATAATAATTTAACACCTAAATAATATGTGATGATAAAAATAGTTGAAAATACGTACAAATTAGTACATTTTTTTTTATATATTTCATGGTTCAGTATGATGCAAATTCGTGTATTGGAATTATTAAAGAATTTTTTATTTTTTTCTACAATAAACAAACTCACTTATTTTTGTTACCATTCAAGATATAAAAATTATATTTGAATAATAATTAATTACACATAATAATTAATTACACATGAAAATAAAACTTATTTGTTACGCTCAAGGAAAGATACTGTGTTAGTTGAAAATTGAGTTAAAAACCGAACTATCCAACAGTCACAAATTATTCATTAATTAAATTAATAAATATTTATAATAATATTTTAAATTGGTGTGATTCAAATTATTGTAAAATCTAACCTATTAAACCTACCTAATATATAATTCTTTTGACAGTTTACAAGCCAAATAATATTATTGTGTTCTTTTAAGTTAAACTAACAAAATACTAATTTATGCTATTCCCATTTTTTATATATAGACTTGAATACTTTATTAAAAAGTAGAAATGTTTAATTTGTTTATGTACTAACTGATCAATAGCTGTTAACGAATCACTGAAACAATTTAAAATAAAGTTTTAACCAAAACAATATAAGAGTGGATCTTTATATAGTTAATCTTATTTATCAGTTTGATCAACCAACAATTTACTAGTTTATTTGATTTTGATACAAAATTAGTGAGTTCTTAAATTTTTTTTCAAAGTTTTATTATTATTTCATAATTATAATTCAGATCTTATCTTTTTACAGTATGAATATTTAGAAACATTGAATTGTGATGAATAAATATTGAATTGTCATGAATCTACATCTGAAGAGTCCATATTTACATTAAAATAAAATAAAGAAAACACTTGTCATTAAGAACTACAATGTTCTCTATTTAATCAGATTGTGAGGTTCCTTTCTCTTATGAGAGTCAAAAGGAGGGACCAACATTGTTTAATTGTTTTAATATGACCAAGCTTCCCATTGCTACCTGCAACATAGATAACATAGATGTGCCTTAGAGGAGGTGACAGCCAACGTTCAAGGTGGTGTCGTGAGGGAGCCCCGCAAGTGCACCATGTTCAAGGTGACTCTACAGCAAGTACACCAACAGGTGATGGTGCGGCTTTAGGTGGGGTGACGATGGAGGCAACTCGGCGACCAAGCTCCTCATTGCAACCAGGAACGCCGACGTTACATCATCCTGTGAAGATAGAGTCGTGCGGTGCACAGAGTTGGATCGAGTGGAAGGGATGGTACTGGCGAGTGAAGGTAGATTCAGTGGAGTTGAGTGTGACGCAGATGGTTATGTAGGTGAAGTCGTGGAGAAGACACATGGAAAATACCATAATGTTGTTGTGAATAGTGAGTGCTGCAACTTGCTAAATATGGAGTGCATTCGTCGGAGGAGGTGTTAGATGAGCCCATTGACATTCGTGATCATGGGTGCTTTCAAATCATCCTTGCGGAGACAGTGGACCCACACGCCTTTCTTAATTCTAGGAGGTTTTGGCAAGGAGAGTCGAGTTCTAAGTGGGAACGGCCTTCCAAAGCGGGTGCAACGATTTGAGTTCGAGATCCAGGTTGGTTACAACTTCTCTATCTCAATCTTTAATTGATACTAATGTTTTTTATTACAATAGGAGGTTAAGGGGTTCAATCAAGGGAACAGAGACACTTAGACTGTGGGAGATCGCCAAGGAGATAGGCGTAGTTTGCCAAGTAAGTGAAGAGAGTGTTATGCAGAGGTTCTCAAAGATGGAAGAGAGGGATAATCTCGTAATGAGGGAAGCATCACATGAGGAGGGGAATCGCTCGTTATTAAGATAATAAGTCTTAATGTTAGGGGTTTGGGGGGTGATCTTAAGTGTAAGTATATCAAAGAGTTAATTGGTAACGAAAATCCTGGTTTAGTGTGTGTAGGAGACAAAGCTTATTAGTGTGAGTGCTTCTAAGTGTTTTGTTTTTTGGGGAAACAATGATGTCAATTGGGTTCATCGAGGGATTGATAGCGAAGGTGGGGGCATACTGACTTTGTGGGATAATAAGGTTTTTAATTGTACCAAATCTGTGGATGAAAAGATTATGTCCTAATAGAAGGAGAGTATAAATGTGTTACTTCAGGCAAGGATGTCAAAGTAGTCATTATGAATATCTACGCTCCTTGTTCTAGCAAAGAAAAAGTGTTGTTATGGGGAGAAGTACAAGATATGTGGGCAAGTGTAAACAACTCTATTAATTGTGTGATTGGTGATTTTAATTCGATCAAGGTCGCGTCCGAAAGGAAAGGGATCGGTAATGGGCTGGTGAATAATCGTGATATAGCTAGGTTTCCGGAGTTTTTAGAGAGGTGTGATCTGAAGGCCATCCCTGTAGTAGGGAGGAAGTATACATGGTACAGACCTAATGGGACTGCTAGGAGTAGATTGGATAGAGTTCTTGTGTCTGATGAATGGGTGATGCAATGGCCGGGAGCAAAACAATATGTATTGAGCAGATAGGTGTCGGATCATTGTGCGATAGTGGTTAAAAGTAGTATTATGGATTGGGGCCCGAAACCATTTCGTACCTTTGATGTGTGGCAACATTCAGAAGGTTTTAATGATGTGGTGAGGAATGCATGGGAAGCTTCCACATCACGAGGGAACAATTTGGAAGGGTTAAAGGATAAGTTAAAAAGGTTGAAAGTAGAGGTCAAGCACTGGAACAAGGAAGTTGTTAGTAGCACAAACAATAGAAAGCAACAGTTGCTAGCGGAGATAGAGGAATTAGATCGGCAGGATGATGATGAGATCCTTAGTGAAGACATGAGAGTCAAAAGGATGGATTTGTTAAGCCAACTGAGAAGTTTGGAGGAAAAAGATATAGCGATGTTAAAACAGAACGCGAGAGTTGAATGGCTGAAAAGTGGGAATACAAATTCTAAGTTTTACCATTCTAGATTGAGGTGGAGAACAATATAAAATGATATAATGGGACTTAGAATTAATGGTGTTTGGTGTGAGGAAGTGTCTAGAGTTAAAGGCCAGGTTAAGGAGTATTTCGAGAGTAGATTTGGAGTTAATCTTTTGAGTTTGGTTAAGTTGGACAGTGGGGGATTTAAAAGTATTTCAACAGCTAATAACGATTTATTGTGTGATAATATATCGGAGGTGGAAGTTTTAGAAGTTGTGAGTCAATGTGCTAGCTCAAAGTGCCCTGGACCAGATGGATTCAATTTTGCTTTTGTCAAAAAGTATTGGGAGGTTATTGGTAAGGATATCGTTCATGCCATTCGTAGCTCAGAGTACTGGTTTTATTCTGAGAGGATGTAATGCTTCATTCATAACGTTGATTGCTAAGAAGGATAACCCATCCAATCTGAATGAGTTTAGACCTATTTCACTTGTGGGATGTGTATACAAAATTTTATCTAAGATCATGGCTAATAGGCTTAAGAAGGTATTACCTAGTATTATCGATGTAAACCAATCTACATTCCTTAGTGGGAGGGGTTTGTTGGATAGCATTCTTGTAGCAAACGAGACCGTGGATTACCTTAAGAAGGAGAAGAAAAGTGGAGTGATTGTGAAAGTCGACTTTGAGAAAGCATACGACTCGGTGGATTGGAAGTTTCTATACTATATGTTGGGCAGATTGGGATTCAATTGCAAATGGATTAAAGCATGCATGGAATCGACCACAATATCGATACTGGTGAACAGTAGCCCCACGGAGGAATTTAAACCGAAAAGGGGACTTAGGCAAGGCGGTCTCTCTAGCATTGTTCTTGTTTCTCATAGTTGTTGAAGGGCCTATTGGGTTAGTCAGGGAAGCTAAAAGAGCTGGATTGTTTAAAGGAGTCAAGGTGGCTCTCAAGGAGTGTAGGTAGATTTCTTGCAATTTGCGGATGACACAATCTTTTTCTACGAACCTTCATATCATAATGTATTAGTAGTTAAAGCAATATTAAGGTCGTTTGAGGTGGTGTCAAGGCTTAGGGTTAACTTTCATAAGAGTGTGGTGGGGTTGGTGGGAATCTCACAACTTGATGTATTTGTGTTCTCTAAGTGCTTAAACTGCCGGCAGATGGAATTGCCATTCAAGTATTTAGGTATGATTATTGGCGACAATCCTAGGAGACTTGAGTTCTGGAGTCCAATTGTTGATAAAATTAAGTCTAGACTGTCTAGATGGAGGGGTAAGATGTTATCCTTGGCGATTCGGATATGTCTTATTAAGTCTGTTATCAGTGTTCTACCTCTATTTTACTTCTCATTCTTCAAAGCACCTATTACTGTATGCAACCAGATCAGAAGAATTTAGGCACGGTTCCTTTGGTGGTGGGGATTTGAAGAAAGAAAGATTGCCTAGGTGAAGTGGGAGAAGATATGTAGTCCACAGTAGCTGCAGGTGGATTGGATATCAAGGACATTGGTTGCTTTAATGATGCTTTGCTTTCTAAGTGAAAATGGAGGTTTGAGTCGGTAGAAGAGGGCCTGTGGAGAGACGTTCTATAAGCGAGGTACAGTTTGTGGAGGAATTTAGATATTACATTGGAACATAGGAACCAATCCTTATGGTGGAAGGATTTATGTGGGATTTGCAGTAAAGGAGCGAAAAGTAATTGGTTTGATTGTAGATCCAAGTGGATTTTAGGTGACGGGAGGAGTGTTAAATTCTGGAAAGATAGGTGGGTTGAGGATATAGTTTTGAAAGAAAAATTCCCAAGGTTGTTTTTAATTTCTACGTGTAAGGATAGTTTGGTGAGTGATCTTGTTGATCCAGGGAAAATTACAAGTGCTGGATGTCAGAGTTGGAATCCAGGTTGGCGTAGGGAGAGGTTTGTTTGGGAAAAATGTATAGAAGAGCATTTGTTGGATAAGATATCTAAAATTCAGTGGAATTCGGAGGGTAAGGATAGACTTACATGGATAGGGAAGGATGAGCAAGAGTATACAGTTAACTTTTGGTTACAGTGTTTTGAATAAAGAGGATACAATGCAGTCTTATGAGGTATTTCAGTTACTTAGGAGTATAAAAATACCTTATTCAGTGTTAGTTTGTGTATGGAGAATTTTTCTGGATAGGTTACCGACTAGGGTAAATTTAGGTAGGAGAGGAGTGCAACTTAGGAGTGCATGTTGTTCTTTGTGTCAAGATGGGGATGAAACCTCTCAGCATCTGATCAGTTCATGTAAGGTGTCACCTAAAGTATGAGATTACTGCGAGAGGTGGATTGAGAATGTGACAGTTAGGCATGAGTATATCAGTTCTCATTTTTAGAGCTTTCATTTAATGGGTTATAGTAATAAGGTCAATTCCGTATGGAAAGGTATTTGGGTGACTATTGTATCCGAGATCTGCAGTCATAGTATTTAGAGGTGGGGTAATGGATGTGGATGAGATCTTTAGTCTAGCACAGCTTAAGAGGTGGCTTTGGATCAAGTACAAGTTGAAGCGTAACTCACCTCTTAAGTGCCTTCTTTCAGTGGTTTAGGGGTATAGTATGTGGAGGGGGTTTTCAGAAGGGGTTTTGGCGAGATAGTGTGGGGAACTAGTTCCTTCAATCTTATAAAGTATACTAGGAGGGTGCTTGTTTTGCAGGTACTTATGTTTGTGGACTTAACTATTCCCGGAAGACAAGTGCAATAATGAATTCAGATGGAGTGTAGGATTATTGTAGGGACAAAACTTACATTAATGTTATTTAGCTCCTTATTGATATTTGACAGAGGAGTACTTGTTCTGTGATAGATATCCTTATGTTTTTTGGGATCTTATAGGTTGGTCTATCTTGTACTGTTTTCATTATGTTGTATCATAGGTTGCCCCTGGTTTTACCAACTGTATAAGGGTTGATGCACCCCTAAAGTGTGTCTCTTAATTTCATTTATTTTTTGCTGTTAAAAAAAAAAAAACTTACAAAGGTTAAAGGTTGTATAGGGATGAGTGAATTCCTAAAGCTCAAATTCTAAGAAATCCTATGATCAACGATCGACAAGGCACAACTCTTCTATTGCTCAACTGAACTTGCTCTGAATCACCTTTACTCTATTGACTCTATTAACTGGTAAAATAATGAATATGTAGGATAGGATCTTAGACAGTAACAGGTAATGATGGCAATGCTGCCATTTTTGGATAATTGGAAGAGTAAGATATCTACAGCATTACAAAACGTTCTTATTTAAAGTCAAATGTCCAGCAAGCAGTGTATAACAAAAGTTCTTCAAAGTTTTTGCATCCTCGATCAAACTTAATTACAAATTCCATAACAAAAGTTCTGGAGGGAAGGTAAACACTTAACACAGCTTTTAAAAAAAAAAAAAACCGCAAGAATGAAAAAACAGACATTAGACTAAAGTAATAGCCTACAAAGACCCTTGGATAAATTGAGGTGATAGATTTCATCAAGTATGAGTGTTCAAAGTATGGGACTGCCTCTGTTGCTGGCCTGTTGTTGTATGAGATTATGGCCTTAGCCTTCCACAAGACATGTATACATTTTCGTCACACTCCTTGTATAAGTAATGTTTTTGTATAAGTAATGTTTAAGTAAATGAAACTTTATAATGCTTCCACAAACTAAAATATATCTTTTCATAAGGATGAAGATGAATCCTTTAATGTACGGTATTGAGTGGAATGAGGTAGTAGCGAATCCTACTCTTCGTTTTAAGAGTAGGATTTTCTTGGTAAAACAAAACTGATGTGATTCAATGAGAAAATGACAATCTTTATGTAGTGAGCTTAGTTGCATTATAAGTTATTTTTATAATCAGTATTTCAGTGTTTAAAGATATGAAATGTTAGAGACGTCTCATGAATGATAGTGAGATAATCAATCTGATTGCACATCCTTCTGAACTTGAAAATATTATCATTGAAGAAAACAAACAAAATGAGCTAATGATGTTAACACATATCATGACTATTATAAAGTAAAGGTGGTCCTTCCAAGTGGATAAATTTTCATTTGGATTCAGTTGTACATGTCTTAAGGTTATAAGGATTCTTTTGCTTTGGTATCTGATGTTGCATATATTAATACAAGCTTGGCTTGAACAACAAGCGTTATTTGAAATTATTTAAGAAGAGGCTGCTGTGAGATGTCTTTGTTCATGTTAGGGTATAACAAAGTTGTGAATAATTAAGTTCGGCCACGTCAATATGTTTTTAAGCATTTTGACAATGACCTTTCTGTAAAAATAATGTTGAAGTTTGAAGAATGTGGAACTGATCTAGATCATCCGCTTGAAATGGAGAAAAGAGATATTAGAGCATTCTTTTGGTATGCACAAAGAGGAAGGTGGGTCTAGCAGAACCAAGAGTAGTTTCCATCATTTTAGTTATTAGAAATTGAGTCAAATTTTGAGAATTATGATGGTTGAAGACATCTTCACACAAGAAAAATAAATAAATAAATAAATAAATCAGATATATATATATAACAACATAAGACCTTTAGATGTATGTGGTGAACATGGAGTTACAACATTCATCGATGTATGAAAATCAAGCATGTCTAAGAAGCTAACCATAAAGTTTATAAGTCTCTGTTAAGAATATGTTTTTTTTTCATATGAAGTTGTTCTGCAATCTTCCGTTAGTCAATATTTACAATATCTTTCATGTATTGCAGTTAAGGAAACATATATCTACTTGACTCAGTCACATTCTATAACCTGATTTAGTGCAGGTGAAAGAAAATCTATATTTTGTAGTAAAGCCAATTAAAATTTTAGATTCTCAAGTAAAATAACTTCGTAGAAGAAATGTTAATATGGTTAAGGTTTTGTGTGATATCACTTGAATGATTCGATTTGCGAAGCAGAAGAGAGGATACAAGTACCTTATATTAATCCTTTTCTCAATAAGCTAATTTTCAAGTATGAAAATTTTTGTTGTTCAGGATAATTATAAGACACCATAATTCCTTGCACCTCTATGTTTCTCTCTTCGTTTCCCAACTCTCCAAAGTTCTCTTTTAGATCTTCACTCCATATCTCATGTATTTCAAAATCTAATCACATCTTGCAATAGCTGAGGAGTCAATAATCATTTTAATTTCAAACAGAATAAGTTTCTATTTACTTTAAAGATCATTTATTGCTTTGTTTTTTCTTAGATTTTGGTCATCAATCTTTGAGGGTCAATTGAGGAAAATGGTTCTTTTAACTTATTTTATTTTAAACTGAATTTTGGTTTTGTTTTAATTACTTGTTCCAGATTCCTAGATTTTGAAGTTATATCACTGTTTGACTTTGGAACAACCTTAATATTGAGCTTTTAAGTAAGGGAAGCTAATTTTAATCTTTCAAGAATATCATATGTTAAAAGATCTAGATTGAAAGGGATGTGGTTCTAAGTTTCAGGAACTTTATTTGATGAAATTATTTGATTATTTGTTGTGTGACAATGTAGAAAAGACTATTTAGTTATTTGATTATTCGTTTTGATGTTATGGAATGTGAAATTTTTGAATCATTTGAATGATGTGATAATGGAAGGAGTATGAAATTAAGATCATACATTTAGGATAATGTATGAGTTGTTGCTTAATTGTGTATTAAGTATTAGTACAGATGTATGAACAGAGATCCTCAATTTTTACTAATGATCTTAAGTCTTGTAGACTAAGAAATGTATTATGAAAATAAAGAGAAGAACAAAGATGAACAAAAGACATGAGAATGAAAATATTATTATGAAAATAAAGAGAAGAACAAAGATGAACAAAAGACATAAGAATGAATATATGCTCTCTGTTTTTCTGTGTATTTCATTCAAAATAAAGAACTGAATATATACAAGTACTGTACCCATTCTAGGTATAGCTAAATAAAGAAAACAAAATAAAATTATTACAATCTGATAATGTCATGAAAACAAATAAACAGAATTGATGATAATTTGATTCTACCATAAAGATAAAATCACATAATTAGTTTTCTTCTAGAAGCCTTTTATCCATATCCTCTGAAACCCCCCGCAAGTTGGGGAGCAAATATTGATGAGACCCAACTTGGAACAAATATTCTTGAAAGACTGAGGACCTAAGGCTTTAGTATAGATGTCTGCTAGTTGCTCTGTGGTGGAAATGGAAAGCAAATGAATGAGACTCTTTTTCAACTTTTTTCTAACAATGTGACAGTTTATTTCTATATGTTTGGTGCGCTCATGAAACACTGGATTTGCTGCAATATATCTTGCTGAGTCATTGTCATAATATAAAAGAGATGGTTGCTCAAAATAAACTTTCAAATCTTGAAGAAGATATACTAGCCATTGAATTTCACAAGTAACAGTGGTCATTGCCCTGTACTCAGCTTCACAGAAACTTTTTGATATTGTTCCTTGCTTTTTTGATTTCCAAGATATAAGGGAATTTCCAAGATACACACTAAAACCAATCACTGATTGTCTTGAATCACTACAGGTAACCCAATTACTATCACAAAAAGCTTTGAGATGGACAGAACTGCTCGATGAAAAAAATAGGCTAAGACTTGAAGCTCCTTTAATATATTTTAGAATTCTAATTGTTGTATTATAGTGAGCAATTGTAGGCTTATCAAGAAACTGAGAAAGTTGTTGAACAGAAAATGTGATGTCAGGTCGGGTATTAGTGAGATACATAAGTCTTCTAATCAACCTTCTATAGGCATGAACATCAGTAAAAGGCACACTTCCAGTAGAAGAAAATTTAACAAGATTATCCATAAGAGTGACTATAGGTTTGTAGGCTAAAAGACCTGCATCTGTTAACAATTCCAATGCATATTTCCTTTGATTCATCATTATCCCTTTCTTACTTCTTGCTACTTCAAAACCAAGAAAGTATCTTAAATCACTAAGATCCTTGATCTTGAATATCTTATTCAAAGCTTCTTTGACTCGATCAATCTCTTCTTTATCATTTCTTGCCAAAATTATATCATCTACATACACCAATAATGCTGTAAAAGATCTTTCAGAAGAATTAATAAATAGGGAATAATCATTCATAGACTGAGTATATCCCACAGAAATAAAAAATGATGACAATTTAGCAAACCACTCCTTGCCAGCTTGCTTAAGGCCATATAAAGCCTTTTTTAATTTACAAACTTGTCCTGGTTGAATAGAAGCCAATCCAGGAGGAGCAACCATGTATACATCTTCTTTCAAATCTCCATGTAAGAAGGCATTATTTATGTCTAACTGTTTTAACTCCTAGTTATATATAGAGGCTAAAGAAAGAAGCAACCTTATAGTGGTCATCTTTGCTACTGGAGAAAAGGTTTCAAGGTAGTCAATGCCCTTTGTTTCTGTGTATCCCTTTGCCACTAATCTTGCTTTATATCTTTCAACAGTCCCATCAGCATTATACTTTATTTTGAATACCCATTTGCAACTTATGGCAGTATTGTTCTTGGGAAGAAGAACAGTCTCCCATGTTTGATTTGACTCCAAAGCAGATATCTCACACTGTATAGCCTTCCTCCAACAGTCATATTTCACAGCTTCAGAATAAGTGTTTGGCTCAACATGT
>Ga0209700_106770_pt1 | contig 17193 bp, 12 predicted proteins | sample SiratroredBW_FD_187528 | JGI IMG/M metagenome (GOLD analysis project Ga0209700, IMG submission 187528) | Root nodule microbial communities of legume samples collected from California, USA - Siratro red BW (SPAdes) (version 2) | ecosystem: Host-associated > Plants > Roots > Nodule | place: USA...
ACAAGTGGTGATTATCTCAGGTTGCAGCACCGAGATAGGATAAGTCATTTGTCGTTCCTAAGGTGAAAGAAAGGACCAACTTTTGCTTGGTGACCTGTTTATTGAAACTGGTTATTAGTATTTATGTATGCTTCTAGAAAGTAACTTCCTGTTCTATATTTCCAAATATTTTCTTCATTTAATGATGCTGGTTGCTGCAAAGTAGTTATTATTTGTCTCGGTTTAATGTTTCCATGAGGTCATTTAAGTTGCTATCCTGAATATTTGATTATTTTGCAATTATTATTTCATTTTCAGGGATTGAATTAGTTCTTGGAACTGGAGTTAAATCTGCTGATGTGAAACGCAAGACACTTTTAACAACAACAGGAGAGACCATAAGTTATAAGTTTCTTATTGTTGCTACTGGTGCACGGGTATTAAAACAAATCTCTCGGTCAGAATTTTCCTACTTAAGATAATCAGTTTGTCTTCTCAAGGGGCATGCATACCATGGTCTTGAAAAGAAAAACAAATGGAAGAAGTTGTCACTATTTGCTATGTATTTCTAGAATTTTTGTTTTTTATAGACATTAAGCTTTGTAATCCAAGATCACTGCCTTTGAAAGAGATTTGAAAACTTTTACTTCCTAGGAACTTCATGTTTAACCTATGATCAACTTATCTTCTCCATAAACTTTGTAAATACTAGTATTTGAATAATTTGAGGATAAACTCACCAACATACCTAGAAAGTGGATCATTTGCTTTCTTTACAGTATATTAAGCACATATGCAATGTCAAGTGTAGGCTTTGAAGCTGGAAGAATTTGGGGTGAGTGGATCAGATGCAGAAAATGTCTGTTATTTAAGAGATCTAGCAGATGCAAATAGGCTTGTCAATGTTATACAATCTTGTCCAGAAGGGAATGCTGTTGTCATTGGTGGTGGATACATAGGCATGGAGTGTGCAGCATCTCTAGTGATCAATAAAATAAATGTAACAATGGTCTTCCCTGAGGAACATTGCAGTAAGTAACTTTTTTAAACTTTTGTCAACTCAGTTTACGTATAATGTATGAGTATGTTTGTGTCAGTCATATATTCTGAACAAATTTCCATCTGTGGCTATAATGAATGAAAACAACTTGAAAAACTGAAAGGCATTCTCAATTTTTTATTTATTATTTATTTATTTATTTATTTTTTATTTTGCAGTGGCTCGTTTATTTACCACAAAAATAGCAAACTACTACGAAGAATATTATAAATCAAGAGGAGTAAACTTCGTTAAGGGAACTGTGCTCTCATCATTCGATTTTGACTCCAATGGGAAGGTACTTGAACTTTTTTTTAACATTTCCTCACTTGAGATGTGTGATTTATATGAGAAAAAAAATCCTATTGTGCTATAATAAGATTTGATAATTTTAGTGATAACTCCATAAACAAAAATAGAGGAAGGCCAAGGAAAACTCTTAGAAAAATGATTAAAATCGCTTTGATCTATGACAATTCCAAAATTTTGGTTTTCGATACAATAGCATTATATGTAGATGTAGCTGACATTCTGACATACCAGTCAGGAAAGGGCCTTTTTTGTTGTTGGAGAAAAAGGCTTTCTATTCTATAATGGATAAAATGTATACGAGGTTTATTGCGCCAAACCTTTTACAATTCAAAGTGGAAAGTTAGTGAATTATCCTGAGAAGATTTTGTAATCTCCAAGCCAGTAGATAGTGGCTTCATGTTTATTAGTTAGAAGTGAAAAGTTCCTGGTTGATAGGATGATAACCAATCATATCCATATCTTAGAATAGAAGAAAGTGATTAGTAACAACAAAGCTAATTTGACTATGTTTTAATATTATCTGCTATTGATTCAACCTATAATGGATCTTTTGACAGGTTACTGCTGTTAGTCTTAGAGACGGAAGCACGCTATCTGTGGACATGGTTGTGGTGGGAATTGGAATACGTCCAAATACAGTTCTGTTTGAAGGCCAGCTCACTTTGGAGAAAGGTGGAATCAAAGTAAATGGGATGTTGCAGTCAAGCAACAGCTCTGTCTATGCCATTGGAGATGTTGCAGCATTTCCAGTCAAAGCATTTGGAGAAACTCGAAGACTTGAGCATGTTGATTCAGCTCGGAAGTCTGCAAAACATGTAGTTGCTGCCATAATGGAACCAGACAAAGCAGGAGAATTTGACTACCTTCCTTTTTTCTACTCCAGAATCTTCACATTGTCTTGGCAATTTTATGGGGATAATGTTGGGGAAGTTGTATATTACGGAGATATGTCAGGCAGTGCATTTGGAGCATACTGGGTAAGCAAGGGTCACCTTGTTGGGGCTTTCCTTGAAGGTGGAAATAGAGAAGAGTATGAAGCTATAGCTAAGGTCACTAGGTTAAGGCCAGCAGTTGAAGACTTGACTGAGCTCGAGAGACAGGGTTTGAGATATGCAGTTACTGTTAGCCAGAAACCAGTGGCGTTACCCCCAGTGGAGGTTAGGGCCTCGGACCTACTTTTGGAAAAACCGTTATATGCTTGGCATGCTACAGCTGGGGTTATTATTGCCGCATCAATAGCTGCATTTGCATATTTCTATGGAAAAAAGCGCCGCAGATGGTGAAACATTTAAGAAGATTACAAATTCATGGGCAAGGGTGTCAACGGATTTTAGATCGATCTTCAAGATGTAACATTGATAAGCTTAGGATTAGGATATTTTGACATGTTAATGTATCCAATCCCAATTTACTGGATGACCATTCTTCAGTTCTATTGTTCATACGGTTGTTGTACCAAAAACAAAAGCAAAATATATAAGTGGGCATCATTTGGAAGGTATTCCCGTAGCAAGAGTCCGTGTATTATCTAGTAGTTTCGTTTTCTGAACTGCTAATCTGGTCATCACCATCACGACAATATTGGATTACATTTTTTATATATATAAAGGTTTTTCATCTGAAAACATCGGTACGAAACTATAACATTCCACCAAAGTTAGCACCTGTGCTCTCTGGAGGAGAAGATTTTATTAAAATAGAAAACAAAAATTACAAAGACAAAATCAGCATAGGACGACTGAAAATCCGTGCAAATCAATAAAATCTAAACTTGGCAAACCAAACCGATTATTGAAAAAATCCTCCCTAACACAAAGGGGTAACAGATGAAACCATCTAAAATCAATCTTCGAGTAAATTCCTAGATTTGTTTATCTGTCAGCACACTTCTTTTCTATAAAAATGAGTTACACACAAAGTCAAAAACTCTACTCATAGCTCAACAACAATTGTAGCAGTTTCTAACGGACCCAAGCACAACATGTAGTGAAAGGCTTTAACAACAAGAGTGGAATCACATTCCGACGAAAGAGTAGACCAACAACCACTAGCTCCACGGCCCATGGACCCATTAATTCAACTTTTATAGCATATGCAACTCCAATGAAAGATCTATAACTTCCCAAATATCCTCCATACCACCACTAAAAATATTTGATGACTTACATAATCATAAGATATCTGCTTCCAGTCCTATTTATAACCATCTTTTTTTACATTGTGTCATCCAAACGATACCTGTCATTTTACCCCATCCAATGCGTTGCAGTCAATATATCCAATGTTTGGAAGTTATGGATTCCAATTTCAATCCTAGACAAGAAAATAGAACTTGGACATATAATTTATCAATCTCAAATTGTTCCTTTTTTTTCTAGTGCTTCATACTGAAGAATGTATTCATTTGCTCGAAACGCTCGTCTAGATCTTAAGAGAGGATTTTTTTTTTTCTTAAGTTAATGCCAGACTAGATAGATGAACTGTTGCTATATTAAGCCCATGTGGCCACTACTTTTTCTATCTTTTTGGGGAATCTTCATGAAAAAATGATAGTAGAAAGAGCAATTATTCCCAGGTGAACTGCAGTATTGAATTAATTTAAACCAGGCTAACAAATTACGAAATCCATCCATGCTCACTACGGATATGGCGGGAAGGATAACTGATAAGCGTTGATTTTTAGTTGATTTTATGCAGATTTTGTGATTGATTTTGTTAGTAATTAGGTTGATTTTGTTATTAATTCGATTTAGATTTTATTTTATTTGATTTTATTATTGATTTTTCAATTTAATGCGTTTTATTGTGGAAAGAAAAAATTTGTTGAGAATTAGGTTAAATCTGAAGAGAGAAAGATAATAGAGGCGCTAAAATTGAGGAAATGAGCAAAAAAAGAGTATAAGTGACTTTTCGCTTAAGCTAAACGCACAACATGGGCTAAAACTCACTTAAAGTCCATCATGCGCGAAAACCTAAATGAGAGATGCCAACGTCACTAAAGGCGTGACTTACGAAATAACAACCGCACTTTGACCTAATTCAAGGGGTGAAAGTTATAAAAGAAAGGCTAGGGTCAAACGTGATCATCACTTATCACTTCTCACTCATCACCTCTCATTCGTGGAGACCCTTTGGAGGCTATCGCCGTCATCAAGCTCCATTCTTTTCTTTTTCTTTTGTAATTTCATGGCTACCATATGTAGCTAACCTCTCTTACTCTTGGGATTGGATGTAATTTCTCAACTTCAAATGCACTCTTAATCTTAGTTTGATTTCATTTAATTCAATTACCTTTGTTTTATGTTTCATTCCTATTTTGATCTATTTTAGATTTCTTATTGTGACTGAAAAGCACTTTTCAAAATCAGAACTAAACGTAAATGCATTGCATATATAAGTTCAGGGATGGATTATAATGCATTGACTGCTTATAGCAACTGATCTTAATGCTGATTAAATTATTCTAGTAACTAGGGATAAAAGCTAGGTAATTTAGTTTATGAAATTCAATGCTAGAGGAATCAGGTTGAAAAGGCTTTTATTTACACAGATTGGTAATTGAAAGCAATGATATTGAATTAGGTTAAGAGTGTATGTGAAGGAGAGTGTTACAATTCAATCCCAAGGCTTTTTATCATTATTAAACTCACCTCTTTAATATTGGTTGCTTTGTTCTCAAGTCATCCAATCTTTAATCATTTGATATTCATTCATAATACAATTTAGTATAATTCAATTTACAATTCCCGTTCCCTTTGGATACGATACTTTTCTTACTACTATATTACTTGTGGACTAAGTACACTTGCTGAAAATCCGTTAACAAGTTTTTGGCGCCGTTGCCGGGGAAAGGTTGAAATTTGGAGATTGGATTTTACGTTAATTGTTTTATGAATTTTTAAACTTTTGTGACCGCTACATTCTTTGTTAGTACAGTAGTTGATGCGTTTGTGGAATCAGGGGAAGGAAGAATAGTTGCTTTTTGATCCGGATATCAACAAGACGTTGAGACAGCTTAGGCAAAGGAGGAAGCGCGGGCAAAAGAATCAAGCAGAGGAGCAGAGTTGTTGTGAAATCATGGCGGAAGAACTTAATGGCCGTAATGATCCACCACCAAGGAGAGTTCTGGGAGACTATGCACTACAGCAGGGACCCAGACACTTCTCAAGTATTGTTGTTCCTAACACAGCTCGGACGATAGTAATGTAGCCAACATATCTGACTCTCATAAGCAATACGCAATTCATGAGATTGGATCATGAGGATCCATACACTCATCTATTCACATTCTATGAATTGACGGCTACTATGGGATTCAAAGAGCGGGACAAGGAGGCTGCATATTTGAAGTTGTTCCCATTCTCATTGGCAGGGAAAGTGAAGGAGTGGTTGAATTCTCATCCCAACAAAAGTCTGAGAAGATGGAGTAAGGTCGAGGATAAGTTTTGCAGAAATTTTTTCCTTTATCTCAGCTTATCAAAGCCAACTCATACATCTCGAATTTCTGCCAGGGGGCAGATGAAGCTTTCTGTGCAAAATAGGATAGGTTTAAGACCATGTTGAGGAGATGTTCGAACCATGGATTTGGGGAGATTGTTCAACTCAATATTTTCCATAATGGGTTGAGACCAGAGACTAAGATGATCTTAGATGCTGCAGCAGGAGGTACGATGATGGTCGTGGATGTGGAGCAGGCCAACAAGATTATTAATGCATTGGCATCAACAAATTATCAGGCACAACATTATCAAAGCAGTGTGCAGAAGAAAAGAATGTTAGAGTTGAATACTCAGGATGCAATCTTGGCACAGAACAAGCTATTGACTCAACAAGTAGAGGCCTTGACAAAGCAGATGGCCAAGCTACCACAACAGTTGTAGGCTATTCAAAATGCATTGCCAGTGACATCAAAATGTGCCAGTAGTTTGTGAATCACGTGGCTGGAAACTGTCCTCAGCCGAATGTAGGAGGAGAAGAAGTGCAATTTATGGGAGTTCTAGGCAGGCAAGCTGGCCAGCCAGGAAATTACCCAAATAATCCACCTACAGGTTGGAGGAATAATATGAATCAAAATTGGGGCTGGAAGCAAGATGCTGGAAATGCAGGAAGACAACCGATGTACTAACAACAACAGCAACAACAGTACCCTTCACTACAAGATCACACAAGCAAGTTGGAAGAAACTCTTAAGAAGTTCATGCAGGCCACTATGACACATCAGAAGAATCAAGACACATCTATGAGGATTTTGGAGACTCAAGTAGGACAGATGGCTAAGTAAATGGCAGATCAGCAGGGAGGACAATTCTTGGCAAACACTCAGACCAATCCAAAAGAGTAGTGCAAAGCTATCACCATTCGATGTGGGAAGCAAGTTGGTTTTGATGTGAACGTAGAAGCTGCTAATAATCAAAGGAACACAGTTGAAGTTGAGAATGAGGTTGAAGCCAGTGAAGATAGATTAGAGGAGAGAGAGCTGAATCAAAAGCTGTGGCAGTTGAGGAAAGTGGAGATACTGAATTTGTAAAGGCAAATGAAAAATCTGTAGATGGTAGTGGCAAGAAACAGGCTGAGAAGGGGCAGAATTGGAGGAAGATTGAGGAAGGAATTCCTCTTAAACATGTTCCTTATCCTCATACACCCTTCAAAAGAGAGGTCGAGAGGCAATTCATTCGGTTCATAGAAATCTTGAAAAATTTGCAGATTATCATACCTTTTACCGAGGCAATGCATCAGACGCCTACTTATGCTAGATTCCTGAAGGAACTTCTCACCAAAAAGAGGAAATTTCCAGAAGATGAGACAGTGGAATTGGAGGCAGGATGCAGTGCAATTATTCAGAAAGTCATTCCACAGAAATCATGTGATCCTGGGAGTTTTACATTGCCTATCACAGTAGGAAATTTGTACGTTGATATGGCACTGCTAGATTTAGGTGCTAGCATCAATCTGATTTTGTTGTCTATGATGAGAAGAATTGGAGAGGTAGAGGTCAGGCCTACACGCATGACACTGCAATTGGCAGACCGGTCCATTAAGCGTCCTTATGGCATTGTTGAAGATTTGCTGGTTAAAGTGGACAAGTTCCTCTTTCCCGTAGATTTTGTCGTGATGGATATTGAGGAGGATGTGGATGTTCCCTTAATTCTGGGGAGACCGTTCATGAAGACAGCAAAAGTAATCATAGATGTTGACAAGGGGAAGCTGAAAGTGTGTGTTGAGAACGAGGAAGTGAGCTTCAATGTTTTTGAGGCTATGAAGTACCCTAAAGATACAAAGAGCTGTTTCAGAATTTAAGCAGCCCTAATGTGTTACTGCAGGTTATCACTAAGCCAACAAAGGAGTTGATTGAACTGGGTGATACAGAGGCATTAGCTTTGGCTAAAGAGCTAGATCAAGCTAAGGAACTGGTGCAGAAGGCAGAGAACAGAGAAAATCTGAGAGTTGAAAATGCTGTTCCAGAAGAGATAGTAGAACTGAAAGCGTTACTACCTCACCTCAAATACAGTTTTCTTAAAGGGGATGCCAAGAAGCCTGTGATTCTTAGCAGCTCCTTAACTGTTGAGGAGGAGAAAAGGCTAATTAAGGTGTTGAAACTCAATCAGGGAGCTATTGGATGGAAATTGTCAGATTTGAAGGGAATTAGCTCAACATATTGTATGCACCGTATTCACATGGAGGCTGATTTCAAACCAGTTGCACAACCACAGAGGAGATTGAATCCAGCCATGAAAGAATTAGTGAAGAAAGAGGTGCAAAAACTATTAGAAGCTGGAATGATCTATCCAATTTTAGATAATGCTTGGGTGAGTCCAGTTCAGATGGTTCCAAAGAAGAGTAGAGTAACTGTTATTCAGAATGAACATAATGAATTGATCCCTACAAGAACAGTTATTGGTTAGCGAATGTGTATTGACTATAGGAAGTTGAATCAATCTACAAGGAAAGATAATTTTCCTTTGCCATTTATGGATCAGATGTTGGAGAGATTAGCGGGGAAGGTATACTACTGTTTTTTGGATGGTTATTTAGGCTATAACCAAATTATAGTGGATCCGCAAGATCAAGAAAAGACAACTTTCACATGTCCATTCGGTATTTTTGCATACAGAAAAATGCCATTTGGATTGTGTAATGCCCCAGCCACTTTTCAGAGGTGTATGCTAGCTATTTTCGCAGATTTGGTGGAGAATTGTATAGAGGTTTTCATGGATGATTTCTCGGTTTTTGGATCAACCTTTGATTTGTGTTTGCAGAATCTTGATGTAGTGTTGAGGAGATGTGTGGAGACTAACCTTGTGCTAAATTGGGAAAAGTGTCATTTCATGGTCACTGAAGGCATTGTGTTAGGCCACAAAATTTCTGAACGTGGGATAGAGGTGGACAAAGCAAAGGTTGAGATCATTGAGAAGCTGCCTCCTCCTACCAATGTGAAGGAATTAGAAGTTTTCTCGGTCATGTAGGGTTTTATAGGCGATTCATCAAAGATTTCTCAAAGATTGCTAAACCCTTGTGTAATCTGTTAAACAAGGATACAACTTTTGAGTTTGATAAGGAGTGTGAAAAAGCGTTTGAATGCCTAAAGAAGAAGTTGACTATTGCACCAGTCATAACTGCACCAAATTGGAGTATTGGTTTTGAGCTGATGTGTGATGCTAGTGACTATGCAATAGGAGCTGTTCTGGGACAGAGGAAAGAAAAGTTGTTTTATGTCATACACTATGCTAGCAAGGTGCTTAATGATGCTCAGAGTAATTATACTACTATTGAGAAGGAATTGTTGGCAATTGTGTATGCTTTGGAGAAGTTTAGAGCTTATCTTATAGGTTCTAAAGTCACAGTTTATATTGATCATGCTGCTATCAGATATCTGTTGACCAAGCCAGATTCGAAGCCCAGGCTAATTCGTTGGATGTTGTTACTCCAGGAATTTGACTTGGAAATTAAAGATAAGAAGGGAAGCGAGAATCGTGCAGCAGATCATTTGTCCAGGTTGGATAATGAAGAGGTTACTGCTAGGTAATTTGAAGTTATAGATGAATTCCCTGATAAGAAGTTGCTAGTGGTACAGGAAAGGCCATGGTTTGCTGATATGGACAATTTCAAAGCTGCTGGAATTATACCAAGGACTATGGATTGGCAACAAAGGAGGAAATTATTAAAGGAGTCGAACCAGTACATTTGGGATGATCCTTATTTGTCTAAGATGGGTCTGACAATCTGTTGAGGAGATGTGTTACTAGTAAGGAAGCTTAGAATATACTTTGGCACTGTCATAATTCTCCTTATGAAGGACATTTTAATGGGGAGCGAACAACTTTTTATAGCTTTCCTTCCTTCCACTAGGTTAATATGCGACCGTTATCTCGTAATTCATGCTCCAGCAACATTGACATCTTCAGATTAAGGCTTCATTATGACAGTCATAAGTGAGTTTTAGCCTAGGTTATATCCTTAGCTTAAGCAAGAAGTCACTTATGCCCCTTCCTCTACTTCTTCCCTCTAATTCAGCTTCTCTCGTTTCTCTCTCTTCAGATTTAACCTAATTCTCAACAAAATCGCTCTTTGCATAATAAAACATATTAAATAACAAAATAAATCATAAAAGACAATAAACTTCAAATTCAAACCAAATTAATAACAAAATCAACGTAAAAAATGTATGAAATTAAACTAACAATTAAAGCTTATAAAAATGCTTCATCTATGCTTATATATTCTTGCCTTGGATGATCTTACTTAGTGGTTTTTGTTAATAGCGATTTGAGTTTCGGCTCCATTCAACTCCCCTTCTTGAGCCAATTGTCCCTACATGTCTACAAAATTGTATACTATTATATGTTTCAAGTTTTTCAAGTTTCCCTTGGTTACTTGGTACAAAGAGTTTATTTAAATAACTTTTTACACGAAAATTCACTTCTAAAAATAACAAATAAATAATTAAGTAAAAATTATTTTTAAATTAAATTAAATTTAGGCACAATATTAAAAAAATATGTTTGGAGAAACTAATGTGACATAATTTCTAAAAATTAGTTTATCTATAATTAATTATAATTAATATATATTTTATTTTATTTTTCTTATTTTGTCTTCTTGAAGTAGTGTGGAAAACAAAATTGACTTAAGCACATAATAAGCTAATAACTCGTCTTTGTTTATCATGAAAATGTGAATCGTTGAGTTGATGGAGTGTTTATATATACTTCTACAAATTTTAGTGTCCTGGTTTCTCTTCTTTATCTCCATGCAATACTAAAAAACAAATGTATAAGCTGCTTCATTATTCAATATGAAAAGTTATGCTGTGTAAATTTTCATATTCGCCGTTTGAAAGATGTATTAAAATTCATGACACTGTAAACAATTCAATCCGTAATTGAGTTGTATCATGAATACAAAACAAGAAAATCTTTTAACGAAAGCTATAGAAGAAAGAAAGTAGAAATAGCTCATTAGTATGTTGCAGGTGAGATTCGACATGCAGTGTATAAGGATTACACATAGGAACTAAAAAGCAAATTTTATCAAGTATATGACAGAAACATAGAAATTCCATACGCTTATGGACTAAAACAAAAGTTAGTTTATAAATATAGGAACCAAAATTATTAATTTTATATAATAAATAAATATAAAACTAAAAGTACTCAAATATTTCATCTTAATTTAATTATTTCTTCTAAAATAATTTTAATTTGGTTATTTTTTGATAATTTCAATGTTACAGGAAAAGATGTGGTTGATCCAGCTACAAAAATACTGAAGCACTTAGTTATAGAAATAGATCAATTTTAAAGATTCCTTATACTATATTAATGACTTTACATGTAAAATTAGTAAGAAAATAATTATTAAGCATGAAATATTACTTTTTTTTATAACTTCTTCAGAAACTTAAGAGGTAGAAGTCTGTCACGTCAACTTCTCTTCTTTCTTTCTCACATTAACATATGAGATAGATCAACTTCTCTTCTTTCTTTTTCATATTAAAACTTTTTTTATTTTTCCTGCCAAGATTTTATGTAACATTATAGTAAATTAAATCATTAACATGCATAAATCAATTCTGGATTTAAGAGGACTACAGGAAAACATAGTACAAGGAGGTCTCTAGAGAAATCTGTATATAATTTTTAATCTTGTATTTAAAACTTTTATCTTTTGTAATATCTCTATATATCTATAGTCAAATAGAAGTTTACTTATTTAACATCTCATACTTTGATGTTACACAAAGACTTAAAGAATAGATTTTAGAAAAAAAAAATAACTCTATAAATACCAGCAAAAGAACCTTAGTCAACTTATCTTGATTTCAAAACTACATGTGACAACACTAATATGAATGGTATCAGAATCATCATAATCAGAATAAATTTCATAAGTAACATCATCTAGTCTCATGAGAAATTGATGTACACTCTCTTCCTAGTTTCTTCCGTTTAGACGCAATGAATGCACTTGCAGTCTCGAAAGGTACAAATCAGAATATATTCATAATCAATCAGCTCCCATTACATCTTCAATTATAGTCAAGCATGCTTACTTATCAAATGGCCATGTCTGACACCAACTGTTGTATTATAGGGTCATTTATGACTGAAAACTGCTCCTTTATATATAATGAGGATGTACCTTGAACTGTGTAACACAATACATTCTACTGAAAACTTGTTTCTTTTAGACTCTATTTTTGTAGTCTCACACTAGATTTGGTGGTGGTGGTGGAAAAGAAAAGAAGTTGATGATGAAGTTAATTTTGCTAGTGGTAAATGTTGCAGTGTTGATACTGTTGCTACCTTTGGTGTTGTTCACGGTGTTATCCCTAAGTCCTGCTCGACGCATGCTTCTTCTTTTCCTTGACATGTTTCCATCACTTCCATGGTGGATGCTTGTGATATTGTTGCCCTTGCTCATCAACTCAAAGGATTAGAAAATGAGAAGAAAGAAGAGAAAAGAGTACGAGTGATATGTGATTGCATATTCTATTTGAATATCCAATAATGTTGTGTAATAATATTAGGTTATTTATGTAGTAGAAAGTAAACTGTGTTGTGTGAATTTCATGTTTTTCAAGTTTATGCTCTATGGTAAATAAATTGTTATGTTTTGTGAGTTAATATATGTAAGATTTGCTTTGGTGATTCAGTTTTTCATACAATAATTTGCGCATATCCATGCTTATTATCTGTGTTAAAAGTTGATTGAGAAATCCTATCACACTTCATCTGCTACAACCCTGGAGGAAAATAAAGTGGTTGAGGATCATTTTGTGGTGTTCTTTTTTTGTCTTGGATTGTTTCTTAAGAACAGCTTTTACTTGATACTTTTTCTCTTTTTCTTAACCATTTTATATTTGTTTAACCTTTTATTTGAGATGGAAGTTCATTAAATCCAGCAACTTTCTCTTTTGGTACATCCCACTTTTATATCACAACGTTATTTTTTATTTTCCTTTTAACCGGAGATGATATTTTTTAAATGATATATTATATGAAGGTAAAGTTGTGATAACAATAAAGCATATTCTATCAACAAATGATACAACTCTTCCTCTTTACCTTCCTAATTTCTTCTTAGTTTTGTACTCTACTTCTTGCCACAGCTCCTCTTTTCTCAGATTTCCACCAACCATCGTTCCCTGTTACATAATACTGAAATTCAACACTTTAGAATACCTCCCCATGTCACAAACTCCCTTTCTTACTTTTATAAAAATTTATTTTTAAACCTGAAGCAACCTCAAAACATCTCAAAACACTCTTAACAGAATTATATTCTCCTCCCCAAACTTGCCTTGCTAGAAATTAGTATCATTTACAAATTGAAGTATATTTATCAGCCGTTCTTTATTCCCAAATTTCACTCCTTCCAATAAATTTTTCCTTAGAAATAAAAAAGGTGCAAGCATCCCCTAACCTCAAACCTTTTATTGGCTTAAGTTTTAGAATTGAACTCTCATTCAAACCCTTTATTCCCTTAAATTCTAGAATTGAACTCTCATTATTAAGCAAGACTGATATAGTAAATAATTGCAAACATCCTTTTATCCACCTAATCCATTTATTAAGCCATAAACTGGAGTGACTGACTGATTTCTTTCTTAGTCTATGTCTAGTGGTTAATAATAACAGTAAAATGATATAAACATTAATGTTTTAATATAAGTTCATATAATAAATAAATATAAAAATAAAATTACTCATATATTCAACCTTAATTTGATTATTCCTTCTAAAATAATTTTAATATAATTATTTCGTACCAGATATATGAGTAAACAACTTCAATGTTACGTTTAGACTTTGTTTGGATTCAGGAATAAAGTTGAGAGCGTAAATTTGAGTTGATTTAAGACCAAAGTATGTGAATATTTAAGTTGTTTAAATTAAAGAAAAGATGATTTAAGTGAAAAATTTGAAAATGATGTGATAAGTAGGATAGATATTTTAATATTTTCTAATATATAAATTTATAAAATTATAATTTATACTTATGATTAAAAAATAATAATTTATTATGAAATTAATAATTTATTTTAAAATACTTATAAAATGTTAAATTACATAATTATCTCTAAACTAAAATTTAATTTATAATAAAATATAATTAATTTATTGAATCTAAATAATTTTTAAAATATTTTTTTATTAGATTATAGCTATTTTTATATTATTAATAATTATAAATAAATATTTTATTAATAATATTAATTAAGACTTTTATTATAAAATTTATATAATATTTAATATTTTTATTTTTTATTTTTAAATATTAATTATAATTATATTATATAATAGATTAATATATATATATATATATATATATATATATATATATATATATATATATATACATGATGGATTTTATTATTATCATTGTAATAACAGTGCACAAGTGGGAAAAAATAATGTTATGAATATTTCTTTTTGTTAACAACATATATATAAAATAGACAAAATTATGTACAATAATCAACTAGCTTATAGTGTTACCTAACTATTCTGAATTATTTTATCTAAAGAAACTAATTTTAATTGTTCATAACTAACAGTATAAATCGAAAAAAAAGTTATTTGTATAAGGATTACACATAGACTTTTAAGTATATGACTAGAACATAGAAATTCCATACGCATATGTACTTAAAAAAAGTTAGTTTATAAATATAGGAACCAAATTGTTAATTTCATATAATAAACAAATATAAAACTAAAAGTAATTATGTATGCAATTTTAATTATTTCTTGTAAAATAAATTTAATTTAGTTATTTTTTGACAATTTCAATGTTATAGGAAAATATCTGGTTAATCTGCTTATATCAATACTGAAGCGTGGAATAAATCAATTCTAAAGATTGAGTTAGTTTCTCTAGACTGAAATCTTTGGAAATGATTCCGTATTTGCCTTGCTTCGAGAGCTATTCACGTTTGCTCTGATCGAAATCTTTGGAAATGATTCCGTATTTTAACTTGGCGAAAGAATTTTAAGACACCTTAGTGTAAGAAAGTATACAAAGAAATTTATATACGATTTTTAATATTGTATTTGAAACTTATATCTTTTGTAATATTTATATATATATATATATATATATATATATATATATATATATAATTTAATTACATGGTTTAGGATTTAACATAAACATGGTCTAATCAATTAGTATATAAATTTTTAAGATTTATTATTCTAATAATCACATTCTTTATTTATAACACCATTATATAAACATATGGATTGCAGTCACCCTTTCCTCCACCTAATCCATTTACTAAGTTCACATATTTTATTGACTAACTGATTTTGTTTTCTTAAGTTGTGTTTGGTTGGAGAATTGATTTGCTTGCAACAAAATATGAAGGTGTGAATTGAGTTTTATTATAAAGTTATAAATAGCTATATTATAACAAATAAAATATAATTAATTATGTAATATAACATAATAATAAAAATATACTTACTATTATAATTATTATTTTTACTCTTATTATTATTGGTATTATTATTATTATTAATATTATTATTAGTATTATCAATATTATTATTTGTATTAGTATTATTATTTTTAATTTCATATAATAAATTTTGTACATATTAATTTTTATTATAAACTTATAAATATTTATATTATAATTAATTATTTAATATAACATAATAATTATTATTATTATTATTATTATTGGTATTTATTAGTATTATTATTATTATTAGTATTATTATTATTATTACTTTTATTAGTATTAGTATTATTATTAGGATTCAAAATGTTAATTTCATATAATAAATAAATATAAAACTAAAAGTACTTATGTATCCAATCTTAATTTAATTATTTCTTCTAAAATAATTTTAATTTAGTTATTTTTTGACAGTTTGAATGTTATAGAAAAATGATCTGGTTGATCTGGTTACATGAATAATGAAACACTTAGTGAGTGGAATAAATCAATTCTAAAGATTTCCTATACTACATTAATGATTTTGCATACGAAATTTTTAACAAAATAATTATTGATGGTTAAGTATTTATTGCATGATAATTCCTACAAAAATTAAAGAGGTGAAGTTGTGTCACATCAATCCAAGTATTCTTCTCTTCTTTCTTTCTCTTATTAAAATTATTTTTATTTTGTCTATTAAGCTTCTATGTGACATAATCATTGTAAATTGAAACATTTACATGCATTCCTCACCTTTTTGATTTAAGAAAGATGCAGGAAGACAAACATAGTGTAAGAAGATATACAAATGAATCTATGTATGATTTTTAATATTGTATTTCAAACTTATATCTTTTATAATATATATATATATATATAATTTAATTACATGGTTTACAGTTTAACATGAACATAGTCTAACACAATTAGTATATAAATTTTTAAAATTTTATTATTCTAATAAATATATTTTTTATTTATAACACAATTAGTACATAAACTTGGATTGTAACCACCCTTTCATCCACCTAATCCATTTATTAAGCCCATAAATTCCATTGACTAACTGATTTTGTTTTCTTAGAATGTGTTTGGTTTGAGATTTGCAACAAAAGATGAAGGCATAAAATAGCAATAAAACAAGTATTAATAAAAGGCATGAAATAATGTATAAATTATACCCAATACTATCTTCACATACTACATTAATGATTTTGCATGAAAAATTGTTTAGAAAATAATTCTTGATGGTAAAATATTACTTGCATGATAACTCTTACAAAAATTAAAGAGGTGGAACTGTGTCACCTGAATCAAACCATTCTTTTCTTCTTTCTTTCTTTCATTAAAGCTCTTTTTATTTTGCTTGTTAAGCTCCATGTAACATTATCATTTTAAATTGAATCATTTACATACATCAATCAAGTAATCAAGTTTTCATTTAAGAGGACTCCAAGAAGATATAGACATAGTGTAAGAAGATAGAGAGAAGAATCTATATATGATTTTTAATATTGTATTTAAAACTTATAACTTTTGTAATATATATATAGTGGTGGCTCAAGGTTTTAGGAGGCCTAAAGCGAATAAAAAAAATAAGGCATTTTTTAAATTAATAAAATAATTAAAATTATGATATTTTTATCTAAAATTTATTTTTTGAGCTTTTTGTGATGCAAAATTAAAAGTTTTTTTCAATAGACAATAAAGTTAATCCGTTCAATCTTTATCTTCATCTATATTTATATTGTTATCTTCACCTAAATTTAAATTTATATTGTTATGTTCTTCATTCAAAGAAAACTCACCTGTATTTTCTAACTCATTTTTTTTTGTTTATTTTTATAAATTTATCCATAGCCCCTTTTTGTGATTCAACAAAAAGTTCAACTCTTATTTTTTTTTTTTTTTTGAA
>Ga0209700_106771_pt1 | contig 17191 bp, 6 predicted proteins | sample SiratroredBW_FD_187528 | JGI IMG/M metagenome (GOLD analysis project Ga0209700, IMG submission 187528) | Root nodule microbial communities of legume samples collected from California, USA - Siratro red BW (SPAdes) (version 2) | ecosystem: Host-associated > Plants > Roots > Nodule | place: USA...
AAAAAAAAAGGAAAAACTAAAAATTAAAAAAAAAAAAAAAACGAAAAAGTGGAGTAGCGTGGAGAAGAACAGACAACGAAAAAGACGCAATGGTTTAGTTTTGATGAAAGGAACTACTCCTTCGACTGCGTGAACTTTGTATTTGGGCCGTTTTAATTTGGGCTTGTATGTGTTTATGGACTTTCTAGGGGTCCCCAAATTGCTATTCAAACACCCCAAGTTAAAAATGTTCTTTATATGTTTCCGCAGATCAAACTTAATTCAATTGAAAACAAAATTTTGTTGATTTAATTTTAAAAAAATTATTTCAAATTGTAAATCAGTAAAAAATTATTTATTTTTTTCAAAAAATTTGATATAATTGAATTTTTTCGGTGTGTTAATTGTTTTCAAGTTAACACAACATTAACTCTATCGAAAGTATTTTCACAAAAAATAAAATTAAAAACTTCAAAGGCTATCTATCTATCGACTTTTTTTGAAAAGAAAATAACCCGAAGCACTTATTTTCGCAATTAGGTTTGAGGCAATGTGAGAAACACGTCTTCAGGTAGATATGGGTTCTTTTTGTGAATTTTGTTGGTGCTTCCTAATAGTGGAAGGGAAAAGTGTGAAATAAGTGACAACATTATCTTCCAAAATATTTGCCACGCACTACTGAGGAAGACCGCTGTGTGAGTCCAAATCCAACGAAATTCAGGATTTTTGTGTAGGGTAGCATTTTTTCATATAAAATCTAGCTCTAGTGCTCCACCAACACAGACCATAACAGCAAACAAATTTTACTTTCTTTCTTGCTACATGCGCATGACATTGTTTTGGGACCACAATTATTTGAGAATCCACTCATATGGTCCACATCATCCACGTTTCTGGATTATCGTTCAATCAGAAAGTTCCCCTTTCAAACAAGTTTTGCTTCATCATATCTTTATGATTCCATCCATCTTATACTACTACCAAAGTTCATCATTAAACTTTCATTACATGTCATAATTCAGCTACAAAGTAGCTCATTCTTTATATTTTAGAAAATAACAAATAACAGTTCATTGAGATCTAACTAATTTAATCGTTGATCCAAGCGATTAAGAGTTCCACTGTTTTCGGTCAAACCTACAATTGAACCTTGAAAATTCTGTGGATATAGATTTGGTTTTTTTCAAATCTGAAGCAAAATTCAATGAATTGCGATTCTGCAATCTTTTCTTTTAAATCTATGAACATAATTTGATTGAATATATCTCTTTTATATAACCTCTTCACAGTCAAACCGACTAATAAATCTATCATATTATTTTGTCATTCAATGCGAAAGATTTTTCGTTTTTAATTCAAAATTAATTTCAGATTCATAATCAAATCCTTAATATAGATTGAAAAGAAAAATATTCAATTATTTTTTATGTAGTTTTAAATTATTTCACATAAATGTAATAATATTATAAAAAACTCATACTTAATGTATAACCCTTATCCAATATCAAGTCAGTTACGATTTTGTTGAATAATTTCTTAATCTTAGCCTCCACCTGTCCGTAAGTACCATGTTTGTTATTACGTACTTGAACTAAATTTATAACAACTTAATCTAAAACCTATATATATATATATATATATATATATATATATATATATATATATATATATATATTATTTATTATAAAAAGTAGTCATTTATCACTTAGTTTTCATGTTTACTAATACACTTTTCTTTTTATTTATTTATTGATTATGTACTTTCTTGATTGTCAGATAATTTTTACAAATTATCTCTGGCGTGATCTCAACACTTTAAGTCGATTTCGTCTTTCTAATCTTAATACAAATATTTAAAAATATTTTGTTTTCTTAAACACATTAACCAAGAAATAAAGCAGAATTCAAAATAAAAAATATACAAAATGTGAATGGACGAAAATATTACATACGATAAAAGTATAAATGAATAAATCACTATAATTTTTAGAAATTACATTCCATAATGAAAAGGAGGATGATAAAATTTTAACTGAGTTAATGAAGAAAAAGCTACACATATCCATGAACATCATAACCTAACTCTCTAGGTTAACTTTCCCTTTTTCATTTGTGATAATTTTTAAAATATTTATATTTAATTGATTGTCATAATTTAAGTCCCACCAAGCCGAAGGGGGTTACTGCTCTCAACCCCATGAAACCACGTGGGCGTTCACCATACATTTATATATCAGGTACCTTTCATCCCCTCAGAACCAACCAGAGGAAGAGATGGAAGAGGGAGAAATGGAGATGGAAGAGAACCTGATACTCATGTGCTTTATCCATGTCTCCAACACTAAATCATGATTCCATGCTGTTTCAAAAGGGCCTTCGAGTTGCTATCAGGGGTTGCACATCAACCTCCATCATCTTCTGCATTCACTTCACCAAGTCCACACGTTATTACAATTAGTGGCTCATATGCAACCAGTGCTCACTTCTCGTAAGTCTGTCAAGGGGTTCAACATTTTGGGTATGCTCTTATCAATTTAATTAATCATACACCAATACTCTCTACACTCTTTTTAACCGTTGTAATTATCACACTCTTATCTCTTTAACCAGATCTCAATGTATTTCTACAAACTTTCATCTTTCTAATGCTCATCTCAACACAAAACTCTCTTCCTATATGTGTCACAAGTTGTGATTGGTGAATAAAATAGCTTATGTTAAATAGTTTGTGTAAAGAAGAAAACAGAGATTTTTCCATGACATAGGACTAGGAATGTGTAATGGGTTAGTTGGGATAGTTAATAATGTTCCACAGTACATATTTTTAATGATCAAAGTGTGTGTGTGTGTGTGAAATGTATATGGGACTATATGTTTGTCCTCTAGTCTTTGGACTATATGGTTGGGTGCACCTTGATATACTATTATATCACTAGTCTGTTGGCAGAAAATAGACAACTTTAGGAAACGCGGCAATTAAAGGATTCAATGAGTATTTATGATCCATATCAACTTTTTGCTAAATGGTGCACCAGTCTTTGATGTACCCACACAGTGACCATCGAATAAGTTCAAAAAATTTTATTGTGCAACAACTTTTCATTTGGATGTGGTGGGATAAGATATTGATCAGATAGGTTAGGATGACTTATAGTAATAAAATAAACAATCCACTTCAGAAATACTTGTGATATTCTTATGTTAATTGATGGTCACGTAAAGTTACCAAAATGGAATGCAAGAGATTTGAATTAATTGTTATTTTTTTAAGATTTGCGGTTTCATTTATAATCAAACTTAACGCTTGGATCTTTCCGTTTTGAAACAAATACTATCTCTTCTAATTAAAAAAAAAATGATAATAGTCCTTTTTGAAAGATATTCATATCCATTATATTTTGATTAAAATGACATTTCACTATTAGGTTTTTAATAAAATCATACTTATTTTTTTAGTTTATTTATAAATAACATATTGTCTAAAAGTTGGAGAAATTTTATAAAAAAATTGACCAATTTATTAATTATAACTAAAAACTTGATCAGTTACTTGTAAGAATTAAAAGTGTTTGAGAAAATATTGTTTCAATATAAAAATAAGTAAATTATTATTATAAATAAATGTGATATGAATGATGGCAAAGTTTACAAGGTAGAAGTAGCATCGACCTTCCAATCTAATCATAAGATACATCGTTTTCGAACTTTTTTCTTCCATATCAGAGTTAAGAGATTACTGTTATGATGATCAAGAGATAAAATTGTTCTATATCATTTATTTACTTACAAAGTAAAGTGGTGTAATATATATCTAAAAGGGAAGAAAAACTTATCCAGACTTTCTTAAGACGGATAGAAAATAAATTCCAAGTAAAATGATGCAATATACCTGTAAAAGGGAAGAAAAACTTATCCACACTCTCTTAATACTAATAGAAAATAAACTCTAATACGTCTGTATGAAGACTAAAATATTAAAATTATATTTAATTTAAATATATTATTTCAGATCCAAAATTTTTTATGTTTAATTAGAATATATTATTTTAAATTCCAAAAATTATTAGTCAACATTCGTCGTAACATTATTACAAATGAGATAAGATATTTTTTAATTAAATAAAAACATTCATCCATTAGCATCCCTTCGGTTTTCATCAGACCTTATTACATCCTTTCAATTTCATGACCATTTCAAAAGAAATACAACTAATGGAGTGCACTTTTTCTGGATGAACCTTTGAAAAGCGATGTCCTCAATCCTTTAATTTACGGAGAACTTGTTCCTTCATCTGTTCTTCATTTCAGTTACAATCCAACCCCTCTAAATTAAGCAGACATAGATTAAAAAAAGCAAAATAATACAGCAAATTCCATAATCGCAATACTTGTTTATTTTTCATAAATACTTATGGGCGACCAAATTGTGCGATCTTTTTTTTAAGCACTGTGATAACTGTCACTTTTTTTTTTCTTTTGTCTAAAGTCCACCTGTTAAAGTTCGCAAAGATTTATGAAACCACCTTAAATATTTAATGCCAATACAGCGTACCTTAATCTAGAGCCATTTACGGAATTCGGCATGCTGAATTAGTACTTGTCCAACTCTTCAAGTTCCACTTAAGATTCTTTGCATGACAAGCAAAAAGAAATTGAATGCTACTACATTTTCATTACATATTTCTACAGATTATGAAAATCTACATCATCAAAGTTTGACAGAGATATCATTCAAGGGAGAACAATGACTTAATGAACCTTCAACATTCCTATAAATCTCTAGAATGGAGATTAAATCCTACTTTTCTTACCACACATATATTTGCTGTAACTATTCACAAGCCAATTTTGTGTCAAAGCTAGTCAAGCATATAGCAAAAGCCTGAAATGCAGAGAGAGGGTACCGGTAGTCCATTGTAAACATATCCTTGCCAACCTTCCCAAACTGAAGAATGATCTTGTCATGATCAGAAGAAGATTGTGTTGGCTGGGATAGTGTAGGTCCTGAACCTACGGAGGCGGGGGCTGTCACCGGTGTGGCAGCAATCAGCTGAAAATTCTTCACAGAGGCAACAGTGACCCTTCCTCTGAAGTTGAGGCACCAACACTGAAGCTGTTCATGCCACCTTGGGGACTTGTTCTTGAGAACTAAAGGTCTCACCTTTCCCTCTTGGTCTTCGTTGGAGGTTCCCATTATGTCTGAGAACCTAGAGCTGCTAAACTCGGTTGAATGGTCAATTGATTTTGAGAAGGACATGCTCCTGAAAGAATCCTCAAGGGGGCGTGAAAGGAGCTCTGGCTGGCCTGGGACAACACCATTAGGCTCAAGAGATGATGCAGGAATTGAGTACATTGTGCAGTTCATCCTTCGTGGCCCCCTAGTACCAAGTACATTCAACTCATAGGTCACCTGGCCAATGTTGTAGCTGCCGCTAGGGACCTTTGGAGAAACCTTTTTCGAAAACCTACGGCTACGCCCAGGTGGGGACAGCATGGCATTGTTGTATGGTGGTTGTGTATCATAAATTATAAACTTGGTGCCAAGAAAATTTGACCTGGAACAACAAAAAATGATTTGTAGTTCTTTCTTGAATGATGGTAAAAAATTTATGCATAAATTTAGACCTTGTAAAATTGTCTTGTCCATCACTGTTAATGCAAAAATGAATGCCAAGTAGCTCAAAAATTAAGTCTTACCTCAGTTTTCCGATGTACGTACTACTAGATCTCGATATGTTATCTGCATCCATTGATATAATATACTCCGTGCAAGTTGTTCTTCTGGTCCTTTTTGCAGAGAGAAGAAACTTTCCATTTTCAACAAGCAAGGCTGCAGGAACACAGTTATTTATCAGTCCAGAACAGGTCCCAACAACAATGATAGCCAGGAACATAAAATTGCTAAATGCATATTTATACAGCATATTGTAACAGCAACTCAAAATAAGGAACTACTTGTGTCGGCATAGAAAACATTTGAACCAATAAACCAAGTAGGATAGGCAAGGCATGAACTATTCTCTCGTAATTAAAGTCAACCTAAGCATAGACATGCATCACACACCACTAAAACATTAGCAAAGCTAACAAGCCAAAACAAACACCAAGTCAAAATGATACTCTGAACGAGGTTGAATTATTTGAATGGATTATATGTGACCAGAATAAGCTAGAAGTGACATCAGCACCCCACCCTCAAGTAACTTGGTGGCCAGTAGATATTACTTACTTTCATAAACTTGAATAAAATAACACAACAAGCTTGTAAGTGGGCAGCAAAAAAGAACATGACCATCATATTCGAACACTACTATCTATAAATTGCATAAACAACAGGTTTTGATAAAAGACGAATTTGGACAAACAATCCCCAGTGCCACACTGAAAGATCAAGTTTAAGGTGGCAAAGCTTACATTTCAGAAACAATCACCTCATTCCATCATTTTTTACCAATCCACACCATAGAAATGAACATCATAAGCACTTAAACTGAACAAAGGAAAGCTTACCAGGACTGAGGCAAAGGAAGAGATGGTATGTCAGCTTAGATTTGTCCCTCTTGATGAAGCACTGGATTGTTCCATTCCTATGTCCAGGCTGCAGACATGACAAGAATCAACAAAGCATAAAAATGTAAACTTTGATCACGGTACAAATTTCATATCCTTTATACACGAAGCAAATATTTTACACATATTTTAGGCACAGGATAGAAGAAGAACAAAAAGCTCATACTTGCTTCAGGGCGACAGGGAAAGTAATCTTCCCACAGAATTCAGGACTGCTGACAATTTCTTTGCACATGTCTCTCCAGGACTTGCACACGGCAGCACATGCAACCACATGCTTACGACCAGGCCATGTACTCTCACTTGCTTCCAACCTATTAATAACATCGCGAAGGAGCTCCGGTGGAAGGCTGGCCCACCGGCTGTTCTGTATGACCGCCGGCTGCTCCTGCAACTCATGGACCGAACTGCGTGACTTGCCCCTGCTATGGCCAGGAAGCCTTACCTCAAAGCTCCTCCTTGATAAGCTTCCAAATCCATCCCTTACATCACGAACTATGCTGCGGAAGGACATCTGTTCTAAGATACTCACTGCCCAGAACTTAATATATCATTAAAGAGCCACTAAAAGAATAAATCTTCCACTCTAGTCACTAAGAGGATGTCACAACTGAAACCTTAGAAGAGTGAAGAGCTGCAAATGAAACAAACTTTATTTTAAATTCCTTCCTCAATGCTTAGTGATCAAGAAGCAAAAGAGAAGGAAGACAAATTGGGGTAAAGCACAAAGTGGATGAATACAAATAAAACCAATGATTCTCATAAAAGAAAGCCCCACATGGACCTAAAGGCTAAAATTCCATACTTTAGTCAGAAACATGTGTTTGAAGGGTTTTTAAACGTGATTTTGTTTCTCCTAAATCTAACTTAACATAGGAGCAACTGAACCAAAATAGAAGGCTTACTGAAGATTCTATTGTATACTAACTTCGACTATATGTTGCCGTCAAAGGAATCTGATTTCCCTATTTTTTGTTACGGGAGTTACTAGGTCACGAATCCAATAAAATACACCCTCAAACGCACAGGGGCAGAGACAAACAAGCTCACAAGAAAAGAAAAAAAAGGGGTCTTCTATCTAAACGCTGAGATCAAATAACATAGCAAGATCTTTGAAGGGCAGAAAAATAGATCAAAGCTCTAGACTACAACTTTCTTGTTAACCAAATAACAAGAATCCGGAAGAATCTAGAACCAAAACACAAATATATTTATTTTTCTGCAAGTTCCCAAAACTACACAGCAAGAAACGGGGACTACCCAAATATAAATTTCACAAAACCAAGACTCCGTAGACTAAAAAAACAGAAACTTTGAAAGGCGAACAAGAAACCCGGAAGAATATAGAATTTCAAGTTACAAACCGTACCTATGAACACTTGGGTCTCGAAGATTCCCAGGGAAAAATAAAGAGCAAATAACTTTGAAGAAATGGAGAAAGATTAAAAAAATAAGAAATTGAATAGAAGAAAGGTGCGTTCATACACATAAAACCACACAAGGCGATTAGATGAAGATGTTGCTGACTAACCATGATGTTCAAAAGTCTTGTCAGATTACACGTTTTCAGATCCTGTGTGCTTCACAAATCACAACTCTCTTTCGCTCTCTAACTTTTCTCTTTCTCTAACACAGAGGTTGACTCTCTATTAGACACGGACTCAACGCCTTCATTAAATCCACCCCCCACAAACATGTAAAAATAAAGAAATGGAGAATCCTTATATATAATGTTATAATTGCTTACCTTCAATCATATTTAGAATGTTATTTAGACCATACTTATATTATTAAAATAAAAGCTTAAATATGATTGAAAAACTATAATTATAATATTTTATTTAAGTTTTTCTCCAAAAGAAAACTGTCCAGTTATTAATTATTGGTTAATCATTATCCTAAATTTCCAATCAAACAATTGATAATAGTTAAAATTAGTTATTAATTATAAAAATACCAAAATTATTGAATTTCTGATTTTTCATGGGTAATACCAAAATAAATGATAATGAGTTTCCCTTTTCCAAGTTGGGCTAAATTACGGTTTTGACCTTGACAGTTGACCTTTACAAGGTTATACCGACTAACGATGCGTGGTGTGCTCACACTTCACGCTTTGCCTGAGTGGGGGTCGGATACCATGCGAAGTGGTGTACGCAGATTAAGATGCTGACGCAATAGATACCATTTACTCAATCTCCATTTTTATTATACTTTCTTTAGAAATATATATTTTTCCTGTTACTTTTAGCATCAGTTTTGAGAATAGGGGAAAAATATATATTTTTATATTACTATTGATATTTTACTTTTCTTATTGTTGAAAATTAAGATTTGAGAATGGAAAAAAATTACAACAATCTCTGATTGAGTCCAAATAATCAATTTTGTCTGATTTTTTTAAAATTAAAAAAATAATAAAAACACTCTGCAGAATTGATTATAGTTTTTATTGTAGAATATGTTTCACTAAATCATCGATTTTCATAGCTTATTTTACCCACCTTTGTTGAGTCTTTTTCACTCTATTTTTGTGCCAAAATTCACACACCTTCCCACCTTGTTATGTTATATTTTTCTTCATTTATTCTCTATTAAATCACTGTTTCATTTTGCTTATTTATCTAATTGATAAGGTGTAATTTCTTAGAGACTTTACCAATTTATTAATTTAACACTCTATTCAATTAAGAAATTATTCACCCAATTAATTTTACTTTATAAGTGATTTTTATTCTATTATAAGTGATTAAACTATCATAAAATTATCGAAATAATATTTTAAAAAACAGTTAATACCAACATCAGTATTGCATATACAATTTATTTTAATACTTTATAAAACAAAATTAATCATTTTTAGTTATTGTAACCACTTACTTGAGCGGGCAAATTCAGCGATACGTGAATCGTTACTTCCTATAATCTTTTTCAAATCTACAGTAGTAAGCATGTAAATTGAGAAAAAAATATAGATATATTCAACATCACTTTGTGCTCAATTTGTTCCTTTTTTTTTCAGAACAAATTTTGCGAATTAAAATGCCAATTGGAGTTCATCTAACACTTTCGTTTTTTTTTAATAGAATATTATTTCATTAACATGACGCCATTTTCGTTAATATGGAACTTGTTGTTACTGTCTTATAATATAATATCTAATTATGATTAAATCTAAGGTAGTTGGCATCGAGAGAAAAGGGAAGAAAATTGCAACTTGTATAACGATACTTGATCAATCCAACAATTCAATTTTAGATGAAAGTCAATTGCACAAGTCTTAATCGTACACACAAATTAATCCTTTCACACTGCAAGAATTGGAATTTCTAAAAACCCTTTAACAGAATAGAGTAAACAAAGTCAGCTTCTGGTGATTCTAACTAAAAACAAAAACAAAACGATGCGACGGTGACTTTATTATTTATTATAAAATCATAAATATATTAAAAATATATGGATAAACCAAATTTCACATACCCTTATACTGGGTCCAAGATAAGCATGGATAATTTTACTTCTAAAATTAAAAAATAAAAATAAAAAGATGTTTCCAATTTGGTTTCTTCCGGTTTCAACACACCCTCGTAGAGGCAATGCACGAAGGGTTTTCACGAGACAATTTTCCGTGGGAGCCTTTAATCAATGGATTGGCCCATCCATTGATTCACAATATTCCAACCACATTAAAAATAAACCTTTTTCTTTTACTTTGGAAATAATTATCAATTGCTATATCGTAAGCCTTCATTGTAACTCTTTTAAAAATCATATTTAAGATATTATTTATAATTATTTGGTAGTTTCAAGTGTTTACGCTAAAAATAAATGAAATCTAAATTACTAGGTGAATATATATAATATTACAAGCTGGAAAAGCAAAGTATTATACTTGTATACCCCACATTATACGACAGTGTAAATCATAGGCTTATGATTCATATTAGATGTCAACTTAATTAGAGAGTGGAGGGTTTTTAAGGGTTTGAGTTTAAATAGTCCCATTGTGAGCTCAGATTGGCCAAATTTTCAATGTTACAGGGATTATTTATTTATAAACAATTTTAGAAAGTGACCTTTTGTTAGTGAATGACCCACCTTAATAAAATAATATAATCATTAAAAATTCAGAACCACACACGCATATGCTATTAACACAAATGAAACCAAAATTGGGCATCTTATTGAGATGATCACAAAGATTTGCTGAAGAAATTTCAGATTTTATATTAATATGTGAACCTTATATGGCTGTATTGATAAGCTTCTTTATGTGTTTATAAATAAATAATTAAGAAAACAAAGTGGATAAGTTTCTTCCATAAACTAAAATCAATTTATACATCCGGACTTTCAAAATTTTGAAAAAAATATTTTTTATAAACAAAAAGTTTGTACGGAAAAATATAATTTATTTTTATCTTTTATTTTATTCTCTTGTAAATACTTTCTAAAAAGAATTACAAGCCAAGCGTGTCTTTAGTTTGCAGAAAAACATCCTTTGTGAAGAATTAAATCCCTGCAACTGCAATGTGATGCAAACAAGTTATTTGTCTTGTAATTTGTCTACAAGAAAACAATTAAGTGTCAAAAAAATCAAAATTTTAGCCTTACTTTTAAGATCCGAACACCTTGATACAAATGAATGATTCTTCCTACACCTCTATATTAACTTCCTGCACCTCCATAATTTTAACATATTTTCATTTTAATCTTAAAAAAAGATTAAAATAGCTTTCATTGATGATAACTGAAATTTTTTTTTCACTTTGCGGATTACACAAATGCAATACAATTAAAAATTAAATATATTGTGAATTGTACAACCCATAATTATATTTTCTGCACATTTTACATTGTGGATTGTACAACCCGCAATATATTTAAATAAAATTTGCAGTGCAGGTTAAAACAACTTGTTGCATTGATATAATGATGGTTATCACATTAATCTTATACCTAAAGGTTATTTTTATTTTTTTCTCAAGATTAAAATATAAATATGTTAAAATTATAAAAGTGCACGAAATCACCATGGACGTGCAAGAAGAATCAGTCGATACAAACTGGTCCATTATTAGGCCCATCTCATTAAAACAAAAACAAAAAGGGATCTTAGAGTTTTGGCGACCAATGGCAATTTACTTCCTGCAATAATAAATTGTGACCTGGACTATATATAAACTTTTAAAATAGCATATTACTCTTGACATTCATAAATGTTTATTTATTTTTATTCATTCTTTCTTTTACAATTATGTGATTTTTTCTATTTGTCCCCAGCATTATCTTCTATATGATATAGTAGATCTTAAAGCATTTTGCAAATTTCCACCGTCAACTAATCACGACACTATTTATAGTGTACGTAATTTTTTTTTTCTTTCAACTTAGTTTTAATTTCTTCATAGTATCCAGAATTATATGAAGTCACGACAAAGAACACCACAACAGAAAGTAGGGAACAAGTATGGAGAAGAAACGAAAAGTTGAGATCTTATTTTATTATTTTAACACTTAAGGGTATTTCGGACATTTTATACTTATCTTATATAGTGCATATCATAATTTTGTATGGTATAAGAAGTAACTGCCCAATAACCAAGCTCCATGTGCAACCCTTTCGTATAGTTGATCCAAAGGTTAGATAAAAAAAAAATACTGCATATAAGTCTCAGTTTCTTTTTACACTCCATAGATTTTTCATGCACCGATATGGGATATTTAAACAAGTTTAAAATGTTCATGTTCATGTTAAAAAAAATACTACATATTCAAAAATGCTTTTATTAATTTCTAATTTATATAATATACTATTTAAAATACTTGTATAATTAGAAATATACTTTTTAATTTTAGATTTTATAATCCATAATAGATATCTAGATTATATTGTCTAAGATTCAATCTATAAACAAAGGATATTTTAAAAGAAATTGTCAAGGCTTAATTGTTGTGTGTTTATTTATTGGACTTAAATTTCCAATTTTCAATCACTTAGCTTGTGTATAAGCTGTTATTTTAACATATCTTTTTTTAATGGTTCATTTTTTAGTATTTTTATAATTTCTTTATGCGTCTCATCATATTCTACAAAAGATCAAAAGATTTCTTTATAATAATACAAAATTAAACTTAATTATTATTTTTTTATTTTTCTTTGTTGCATTCCATACTCATTGTGCCTTTCAGACAAAGTTTGTGTTAGTGTGTGTCAACTTTGTCAATCAGTATTGTTTATTTTGGTCTAACCAGTGTTATTGTTGTGAAATAGATAAGCTTGTACACATTATGATTTCATATTATTTTGATTTATGGATTAGTTAAGGGACACTTCAAATTGTGTGATCCAATAATACTTTATTGTTCAATTTAGAAACACATTCTAGATTGAGCAATCCATAATCACATTCCAAATTGAACAATTCATAAATTATTTACAATTACATTGTCTCTAAAACCATTTTAGATTACATGTTTTGTAGGTGTATAAACTGTTAATGTTGTAATAATCCAAATTAAACAATTTGGAATGCATTTTCAAATTGAGTTATCCTCTTCGGTCGTTGGAATTATCCTCTCGTCCACTTTCCACCGTGTAGCTGAATCGTGGTGATTATATTTTGCCAACCATTGAGGTCAAACATAACTATACATATGTACTTATATAATTAAAGTGATTTCATTCAATTTCACATACATTTATCATCCAATGGGTTGAGGACAACAACCCAACTTTAAATCTCCATCTCTTTGACATAATGTAAATGTTCAAGTCACACATGACACTAGGAACACTATGTTATGGTAAGTTCTTATGAGTTATGGCAAGATGTTTTGAGTTATTAAAATTGTTTTTATGTCTTTAAAATAATGTTTGAATAGTCTATGTTGTAATTAGTGCATGTAATGTTGTAGTCACACTTCAAAAGATAATTGATTCACATGTTTGAATGAACTTTGACACATGATGGAACTCAAGCTGCACTACAATTTGTACACTGAGTGGTGGATAACAAAATTGTGTGGGAGGAGACATAAGGCATTTAACTAGTTTTTGGTATGTTTAATTTGTTATTTGTTTTAAATACTAGACTTTGAATTGATAGTAATTGTATTCACAACTTATTTCCTTTTATTTAACCCATTTTTAGTTGACGTTAATTTCTTAAGTATACAAAAAAAAGACATTTGAAAAATACTCAAATAACTTTATATAATTGTATGTGTTTTAGTTGTGTCAACAAACATTAACTCTTCATTACATGTTAATTTTCTAACATATAGATGTTATTATTATATTTGTTAATTTATGATTATGTTAGTCACAAAGTAACTTGACAATACATCCTCCAATATTGTTGATGAGTTTTTCATATAATTTAAAAGAATAATGATATTGTCTTGCTTCAATAACAATTAATAGTAAAAACTTATTGTAAGACCTGCATTTGTCGCATCTCTTTCAATCTAACGACACATGTCTTCATTCTCTCTTGGTTGACATCCATTGAAGTAAGTCAGTATGTGTACCAAACACCTATATAAACATATTACAACTTAAGAACAAGTAATTTGTTCACGTTTTCAATAAAAATAACACATGTTTTACTTCATTCACTTTGAAAATATATTGCAACCCCTTTTAATTATTTTCTTTCGTAACTAAGTCAATTCTCGCAATGTCATCAACTTCATTCATATTAATCCATATATCGACTTTGACTAACATTTCTTTGCTTTTAAAGACTACAACTCACCCAAGACTGCAAATCAATAATTAATTAAAAGTTATTTTCATGTTCTGATTTGTGAAATCTCCTTGTTATATTAGGTTTTATTGAAACATGTGGTGATAACATAAAGAGTCTCCTTATTAATATATATCATCTGTTTGGATTAATGTGGAATAGATTTAAAGTTTGATATTTTACTCCATAATTCATCGTCCATTACAACTTTGTGAAACAAATTTATTACACATTAATTCACTTTTCATTAAAAAAAAAATAAATTTTGAAACATGTAACTCAAAAATATAAAAAATATTATGAATTACACTATTCATAACCTTTTTTTTTTATCTAGATAGACCGATTCATAATTGTCACACTAACTTTTGAATGGACTACTTTAGTAATCATAAATCATTTTTTAAATTAGATAGTTTAAAATTATTTTATGTAAAATTTCATAAATAGGTTTTCAAATTATACAATTTAGAATAGTTTTAATTAGTATAAATGGGGATGATATTATTTGAGATATAATATTGTTTTTGAGAATGTTCAATCTATAGAAAAAGTAAACTTTTTTTTTATTATTTTATTCACTAGACATAAACATAACAAAACAAATACAAAAATTAGTATCAAGATTCTTCATTTTTTTATACCCCAAATAGTTTCCAAAAATCACATCATAAATATTTACTATACCATACACAACTAAGTACATAATTATAAATGAGGGATCTATCATGACCTTGACAGTAACACCATAACATATCTTCAACTTACATGAAAGAACAACAATGAAGTTCTTTTGTAAATATAAAAGAAAAAAAAAAAAGAATAAAATGAACTTTTTTAAACTCAGGGGTGCATAGAGAAATCATATGGGTGTAGGACGAAGGAGCCTCCTTAAAATAGACTAAAATAAACTCATCCAAATCTTGGATTTTGCTTCCTACATCCTATAATTACTACATGCACCTCCATACTAACAACGAAAAGAGAAAGCTACCATGATATTGTTATTAATTCGTGGTATTCATTTTATTTTGGAGGTTTTCTAGAATTGGTAGTTCGAAAGTCACAATTAAAATAGACCATGGGAGGTAAAAGGATCAATTTAAAAATTATGGAATTTAAAAATTATGGAAGTGCAGAAAGCAAAATTCTAAATTTTTGTTCGTAGTTTAATACATTCTTTCAAAGATAAGAACAAGATAAGGACAAATTCTTCCTCCACCCCCATATCTTCTTCCTGCACCCCCATATAATTTTTTTATTCCATAACTGCCCTTCATGAAATTACATAAATACCCCTATCTTAATAAAATCTCTTCCCTTCCCAACCGGATAACCAGGCCATCCGGTTTAATTTTTTGAAAATGAGAACCGGATGCACCCCCCATCCGGTTCTCATTTTAAAAAAAAATACCAACCGTCTGGTAAGAGAACCTTCGTCCGGTTTACATAAGCCATTCGTGACTTCCTTTTCTTCGTTATTCAAAATCTTTCAATTAATCCTTCATAGAAGCATTAGGTAACCAATTTATGATGTTTATTAGCAATTAGTAGGTGATATTGATGATTAGAGTAGTTGATTTGGGATTTGGGGGGCTGTCGACGGTGAATTTGAGGATTTTCCGATCTGCTGGGTTGAGAACCGGATGGAGTCGTCCGGTTTGTATTTTTTTTTTAAAATGAGAACCGGATGCACTCCCATCCGGTTCACAATTTCAAAAAACGAAAGAGAGGGTATTTATGTAATTTCATGAAGGGCAGTCGTGGAAAAAAAATTATATGGGGGTGCAGGAAGAGGGTATGGGGGTGGAGGAAGAATTTGTCCAAGACAAGTCTTTATATGATCCATTAATCTACCACTTTGCTTCTTGGGCTTCATCCCTCGTTGTGTTGGCTTTAGTGTTTGATAGCTTCCAAAATCTCTTTTGGAAATTTATTCAACTTCAGCATAATTTGCTTTCATATACGAGTAAAAATCGAAGTAAGAGGAGACATTCACATGTTTGAATATAATTTTTATTATATTTTTCTTTAACTTTATATAAACACTTTTCCAATTATAAACTTTGCCGGTTCACTGATTTGTGTACGTAAAATTCTGACAAAGTTAAGACACTCAGTAATTTCTAATTTAAAAGAAGAGTGTGCAACTTTAATAAGGGCACGTATTAAAAAACTATGATGTGCAGGTGCAGCGTATATTTCCAAAAATAGGAAGATAATTTAGGTGGCGCATTAAAAAAAAGAAAACTTTGCAATATACGAGGGAGGTTTAATTTAAAATAAAAATTCTTGTTTTTCACGTCAAACTTTAGTAACTTCTTTTTATTTTGAAGTAATATCTCCCGTGAAATATGGAAAATAATTTTGTTTGAAGTATCATAGAGATTGATTTTTTTTCGAAGAGTTGAGATTTAAAATTGACTAATTCCTACATCTCCATGTTTTTCTCCTGTACCGTACATCCCAAAATACTACAAACATCCTTTAAAAGTTTCCAATTATGGAATGTGGTTAAATTTATGATTTTACTAATGTTTTTACTTGCGACCCAGAGTATTTTTTGACAGCGCTTTTAATATTTGTTAGCAAAGAAAAAAGCTTTTAACATATAAGAAAAATTTAATTAAACTTTCAAAATAAATAAATTGTAAATATAATAAGTGGTATTACAAATGTTTATGCAAAAATGTAATAATTGTGGTATTAATGAATATTAACTTTGAACTTGTACTTAAAATCCAAAAAAGAGTTATAGACTTTGTTAACATACACCATGCGTTATGATTGATACACCATGCGTTAATTTTATTTCAACATTTTTTTTCACAGATACACTATAATTGATATATGCACAATGTTGTGTTTCTATATATATATATACATATATA
>Ga0209700_106772_pt1 | contig 17191 bp, 11 predicted proteins | sample SiratroredBW_FD_187528 | JGI IMG/M metagenome (GOLD analysis project Ga0209700, IMG submission 187528) | Root nodule microbial communities of legume samples collected from California, USA - Siratro red BW (SPAdes) (version 2) | ecosystem: Host-associated > Plants > Roots > Nodule | place: USA...
ATATATATATATATATATATATATATATTATTTGTTGATAAATTATGGAATTTTACTTGTAACTTTTAACAAATTGTTTTGAACTTTGTTGTTATGCCTATAAATTATTTATTTCATTTTTGGTTCTTAAAATATATTTAAAGCACTTCAAAATACAATTTCAATTGTACTTTTGGGGGAATGTAAAAATTTTGTAGGGAAAAAGATTAAAACAAAATCCGAGATCAACTGATAACAACATCTAATAATCTACCATGGATCTAATCCAACACATGTTTAATTTTACTAAACTTGTTTGACGATTCTTTAATATTTTCTTGATAAAATTTAAAATTAAATTTAATAAATAATAAATATCGGAAAGAGTGGAGCGGGAAAAGAAATTCGAATTTCTCTGCTCTGTTCTCTCTCCTTCTCCGTTCTGCAACGTTCACAAATCTCTTTCACTTTTGAACATTTCCAAATTCGCCTTCTTCATTTCTTCATTTTCTTCTTCTCTCTACACACTTCGGATTCAACAATGGCCGTTGAGAACTACCACGTTATTGAACTCGTAGGCGAGGGTTCCTTCGGGAAGGTATACAAGGGAAGGCGCAAGCACACGGGGCAGGTACGCTGCTATTCTGATTAGGGTTTCTTCTGAGTTGATCTTGTACGATTAGTATCTCACTTCCAATTTTCTATCATTAGACCGTTGCGATGAAGTTCATAATGAAGCACGGGAAAACTGAGAAGGATATTCACAATTTAAGGCAGGAAATTGAGGTGATTCATTCATTTTTTCCTTTGCTGTTTTAAGCTATTTAAATCTCATTGCTATGGATTTCTAGTTGTTAGGATTTTGTGTAGCTTGTTGTTTAGTGGCGTGAATTTCTATTTGTGTCAAAAGTTTTGGAACAAACATGTTGCCTTAGAGGTATGATCATCAGGAGTATCTTCTTGAGAAGCTTCTTGTTAATTTTTACTATTTTTCAATTTTAATTATAATGTCTGTTGTAGTCATTATTATTGTTATTATTACCCGCCCAAACATAGAACCATGTGTGTCTGCATTTTTATTAAATTGTCAAAGATAGTTACTATGGTGCTTACTGCAACAGTTTATACCATTCCCTTAACGTAACAAGGGTAAAATGGTATGAAAATTGTGGATACCAAAAGCCTTTACGAAAAGTGGTATCACCTTATAGATTAGTATAGATTGTTAATTTTATTATCATTATTGTTTTTGGTCTGGTATCGAGAATGTCAAATCCGTTCCTTGGAAATTTGTGATTTATTTCTTTTGTAACCCATGTTCTACATGCCTGTTGTTAAGTTATGGTTAAGTGATGAGTTAACATTAGTAGGAACTATCATTACAGTTTTTTTAAATGATTTGTTGATGAACTGCCCATTTGCTTAATCGATGTACCTGACTTTACCTTGTAGGGCATTAGGATTTTGTTGTTATTGTTCTTGCTACTTATTAATATGATTATTAATTACTTCAAATGTTTCTGCTGACATTTGATATTTATCAACCTTGCAGATCTTAAGAAAGTTGAAACATGGAAATATTATTCAAATGCTTGACTCCTTTGAAAGCCCGCAAGAATTTTGTGTCGTTACAGAATTTGCACAAGTAATCATCTGTATTTTCAGTTGACAAACTGATACTTCAGTATCTGAAAGTTAACACTTACCCATTAATTGGTGATCTAAGTATGCTCAGCTAGCTGATATTGGAAAGATAGTGGAACAGAACTTTCAATATGCCAAGCTGATTATTTGTTTTTATTTTGCAGGGTGAGCTATTTGAGATTCTCGAGGATGATAAGTGCCTTCCGGAAGAGCAAGTTCAAGCAATTGCAAAGCAATTGGTATTTCCTCTTATTAAGTGATCTTTGCTCTGTCTTCAATAACTTTTTGATAAGGAAAAACGCAGATAAATACTTTATGTGAATATGTGTGTACTACACGCACACATTATACCATCTTAGCAGAAGTTCATTTTTAATTTGGGTTTTGCAGGTAAAAGCTTTACATTATTTGCATTCCAATCGGATCATCCATCGTGATATGAAGCCCCAAAATATTCTAATTGGTGCTGGATCTGTTGTCAAGGTTGATTTAACTGCTAGTTTGTTCACATGGTGAAACTTAAATTTTTGTATTATAGCTTGCTATAGTAGAATTTTGCCACTAATCCTCTATCCATTGTCATGGTATACATTGTAACCGAGTTAAAGCTTTGTTTCATTCAATAGTCCGGTACACCTTTCCAATAACACTCTTCCCTCCTTGCGGCACTTTTTGTATGATAGGTTCAGAGTTTTTTTTTTCTTTCAAAATTTGTCCTTGGAAGCTGTAAAGAAAGGCCTTTCTTTAGCCCGTCAGAAAGTAATTCAACTTTCCTGCAAATTAGTACATTCGACAATGGTCTAATGTGTGATTTTTTTTTTTTTTTTTTTCCTTTTTGGTGAATATCTTGTAGCTTTGTGATTTTGGGTTTGCTCGTGCAATGTCCACAAATACAGTTGTTTTGCGATCTATAAAAGGTTTGGCTGATCAGAATTGATTTCGTTACTTTTTGAATCTTAACTGAAATTTATATTTGAGGATTGTTCTATAGTCTGCAAATATTTGACATAGTATGTTTTACAGGCACTCCGTTGTACATGGCTCCAGAGCTTGTACGTGAACAGCCTTACAACCACACTGTAGATTTATGGTCTCTCGGTGTCATACTGTATGTTGGATCTCTCTTTTTATCTCTGTCTAGTAGTGAGCTTTTTATTGTGATTGTGGTTGATTGTTCATTTAAATCTGGCCTAATGCCTAATGCTTTATAATAGATCCCTTTACAAGATTTACATTGGCCATTTTGTATTTTGCTAAATATATTCTTGGATGGAGTAAAATATGGATGAATTCTAACCGCCAATTTAGGTTCTTTATTTAGTTGTATGAGGGTCCCCACACGAGGCTAAGTGTGAAAGGATATTAAGGGTAAAGGAAGAGAGGATTGATATAATGCTGCTTTTTGGTTTTTACTGAGTAAGCAGTGAGAGATGGCTTCTATATGAAGTTGTCCTAGGTGTTTTTTTCTTTGTAACTCTTGGTTTCTCGTTTATACTTATGCCATTTTTTGGACAGAACTTCTTATTTCATTCTAGCAGAACATACTTTCCCCAGCTTCTTGCTTTTAGTATTCAACCTTCTTTCACCTTACCCATTGTGTAGTGTATTCGAGATCTGTTGCACTTTCCAAGAGTGATCTGAATGATGATGTTGTGTTACTAGTAGTTAAGGTAGTCTGTTTTGTTGAACGGCGCTTTCTGACCCTCATTTTGCTTTACTAGTCACGAGTCACCTAGTTTTCATGTTTACAACAGGTACGAGTTATTTGTTGGCCAACCACCATTTTACACAAATTCTGTATATGCTCTCATCAGACACATTGTTAAGGTACAATTCCCAAATGCGTTACTTTTGTTATTAATCACTTGTGTATGTTTAGTAGTACTGAATGGTGAGCCTGATCACTAGTTCACTAATCCAGGATCCAGTTAAATATCCTGATCGCATGAGTCCAAATTTCAAAAGCTTTTTAAAGGGTTTGCTTAACAAGGTAACTCACTTGTGAATATATCCCCTTTTTATTTCCACATTGCTATGTTTTACTTTGTTCTGCAGTGACATTTAAAATACTTTGGTTTCTGAATTTATGTCAAGCAGGCACCGGAAAGTCGTCTAACTTGGCCGGCTCTTCTTGAGCACCCATTTGTTAAAGAAACCTCTGATGAACTTGAGGCCAGGGTTAGTGTTAGATTGTTTCACAATGTGCAACATGCTCATTGGATGTGTAACTTGGTTGATTTCTTAATTACTTTAATAAAACATGGAACTTCAGGAATTGCGAGAGATAAATGGTTCACGCATGCGCAGTGAGGCAGAACGGATGGTTGAAGGGAAAACCATTCAAACTCCAACAGGTTCAGCTACTTCTAGTACTGCAAGATGATAGTACCTACCTTAGTCGTATATATTGACAAAGTATAATCTAAATATGCCTAAATTTTTTATTTTCTTTCACTTCATAATATTTTATTTGTCACAGGCAAAAACAATAACATGGTTGGTAAGGAGGGGCATATTGCTTCACCGCTTCAGAGTGAAGCTCAGTTAAATGGTCCTAACTTAGACAGAACTAATTCTTCAGTGCTTGATGAGTCCCCGGGGTTTTCAAAACAGAATATAGGAGAGTCAGGTAATTCTCTAGCTTTATTCATTGCTCATTATATGCGAATATTATTTTTGGTTGGGAGAAACACAACCTTGTTTCTGCACTTGCATCTACTGGTATTCCTGTTGTTATATTTTGTTACATTCGTTCCAAATACATTCTGTTATAATTGAACTTTCGTATGCATCCAGTTAGGGACTTTAGTGATTTGCTCTTAAGGATTGAACTTTGAACTTGTATTATCATTTTGGTTCTGTTAACTTTCTGAAATGAATTTTCAAATGTCTCGATTATTATTCATTTACACGAACACCTGTAATGTGATTGACGAAAATACTTCTGGATAGGCTGCCAAAGATTGGACAGACTTGAAAATAACTCTCGCACAGTCAAAAGTGCAAAAATAATTGGTCAAGATAATGAAGCTTTGGGACATATTCTGCTACCACTGAAAAAATGGTCAAAAGGATCTCAAAATATTTGCAGGTATATATGAGCTTCATACTTTAAATCTTCTATTTTGCATATTGAATCCTCGTGAATCTCATTAAATATCGAGTTGGTTTTAATATCTAGAGTTTACTCATTGTAACTTTTCTTTTAAGATTTTGATCATTATAATATTCAGAAGCCGGGAATATTCTTTTTGACTTGGAATGTAGAAATGCTACGGATTTGTTATCCTTCTAAAACATAGTTTTAAATTCAATCACAAATTTGTAACATGCTTTCTCTCTAGTTAAGTAAATCATGTGTTGTCTGTTTTACTTCCTTGATTGCCTGCTTTTGTATGTCAGGCTGTCAGAGTGTCTCTAGCAGTCATTGCATAAACTCTTTAATGTTGCATTTTTTTAAACTAATTACTTGAAATAGCTCTAATTTGTGTTTGGACATTGACTGGGCCAAGAGCCATAGTTAATTGCTGTTTCCATTTTGTTGTTTTTTACTTGTTGATACGGGCAGGACCAGCCAGATGATGTTTGCTGGTTGGTAGTGAGAGGATTAGTTCACTTCCTTGATTATCTGCTTTTGCTTGTCAGACTGTTAGAGGGTCTCTAGCTATCATTTTAAAACCGTTTAATTCGTGTTTCTTAAAACTAATTTATTGAAATAGCCTTAGTTTATATATGTTTTTGTTAATTATAAGTATGTTTGGACAAACTTCTTTACAAGGGCTTATAAGAAAGAAAAAAAAGAAGAAAAAAGAAATATGTTTCTTCATATGTTAAAATTAGCTTATATATAAGCTACTTTGTGGAAACTCTCTCGTATATTTTTTCTAAGTTTTTATTTTTTAACATATGTACAAGTTAACTTTAGCTTATGGAGAAACTCATTACATTTTTTTTCATATTTTTTTTCTTCTAGAAATCCTTATGGAGAAGTTTTTTCCAAGGTTCTATGTGACATTTTAGTTTATCTTTTATTCTAGGCAAATAGTAGGTAATGTACTTGGCTTCTATTTTGTTCCAGCAGCACCATGTTGTTTATATGTCTTCCTAAGATCTCTCGTGTATTACCTGGTGTATTTTCAGCAGGTATCCTCATAAATGAGTCGTTGAAAGGTTTTATGTAATTTACTTTTTCTAATTTGATAATCATCTTCTCAGTTGTAGTTTGCTGTGAAGGATGTAAAATGCTAATATTAGTATTATTTGATTTGCAAGTACTTCTGCATCACAGAAACCTTTTTAAGTTTGCATTGTTTCTGACTAAAGCATTGTCTTTTATTTTTTAAATTGTAAAGCAAACTCAAGAGTCTAGTGTTTTTTGGGCTTTTCTCTTCATGTAATTTTTGTCATAAAAAAATAGCTTACCTTTAATGTGATGTTGTTCTATTCTTTCTTTATCTTCTACATAAAAATAAAAAAAATCAATTTGATTGACGAGTGGGTTTTTATATAGTTATTTAAATTTTAAAACCCTTTTAGCAATTCAATAACCTTTAAATTAAAATGTATTGCTTTTCTAGGCTCTAGTACACAATTTTTATAATTAATAATCTTTGAAGTCTAATTGCATGTGAGCAATGTACAGTGATCAAGATGTTCCTCAATCAAATCAGTCATTGAGGATTCTCTCAAACCTAGTTGCAGCTGGTGCCTTCAATTCTAGTGGACGAATAGATGAACTAATAAGAGAGCTCCTTGTGTTTATTGGATCTGTTACAGCCATTAAGTCCTCTGAAGTTATTGACATGATGGCAAAGGTACATCACAATGACATCTATTATAGTATTGTTTTTTCAATTATGACTGGTAAAACATGCTTGGATTTTAGTTTGATGTATGTTAGAATATTTCAGTCCGTGTGGATATCTTAGAAGCTTTTTGGGATATAATATATTATGGAATCAATTGGCTTAATAGTCATATAATTTGGGAAGCAATCTTAGTAATTGTTGAAGAAGCGATCTTAGGAGTTGTTTATAATATCTTATTTTTCTTGAGTTGTTTACTTAATAAATTTATTTAGAGCTAGGAGTCTTATTTATTGTATTAGTGCGCTCGGGCTTATACTAGAAGTACAACAACGTAATCTGATTAATAAGTTAGTGTAATTATAAATTGGTGGCATTGCTTTGTACTTTACACACATCCTATGTATTCTACCTCATTATCCATGAAACTATTACTCCCTTATACTCCTTTTCAGTCCTTCCTTTAGCCCCAATATTTATCATGACACGAGAGTGGTTTTGTCCATGTGGACAGGGTTTGTCCTTTTAGCTATGTTGAGTTCCTAATGTGAAAACTCTTTGTCAATGGCCTCCCAAATATCACCTTGAGAGCCCATGTTTCTTTAGGACTGTTTTTTCTTGAAGTATGGATTGGGAAAGTAGGGGCAGCATCTAAGGAAAAGACTAGTAGATGCCCTAGTGTTGGAAAACTGCCTTAATTGCACTCATTCCTGGACTGCTTTGATTGTGTCTTATCAGAGTTGGTAGCCTCATGGACAGGGAGGGCTACTTATGGAAGGATTGACAAGAAGGGTTGAGTGAAGTGTTGCATAGTGCAACTTCTGAGACGTTGGTTCTCAAGGGGGTTAGGTTAGACTTAGATTCGATATCAACTAGAGATACGACCAGCAAAGTCCTTGTAAGACTCGAGTCATCTTTGCTTTACAAACTGATTTGTAGAGTTGAATTAGATCTTAAACTAAAATTGTAAGACCCAGTAAGGAAAGTAAGATTAGATACCAGCACGCTCCAATAGTTAGAGATAGAGGGAGAGTAAGAAAAATATATCCAAACCATTATGGCATTAGACATAATTTATGATAGGACATTATGGCATGGCTTGATTGAAGTGCTGATTGCATCTGGTTAGGCTTTCGAAGCACATTGTTTTAGAAGGCATTAATCTCCGTACATGCATTAAATTAAGTGCTCTTTGATTAATGAAGCATTAAACTGGGTTTGTCTATTTTTTGGGTTTTTGCAATAACTGACAGTCCTTTTTTCCCAGGAGTAGCTAGTGAAACTTACGATATTTTATACGGTGCAGGGTTTCTCCATCACTAAGATTTTGCTAGATAACGGTGGCAGTTGCCCTTCAAGCTCTTATCTAAGTCACTGGGTTGAATTTGTTGAGATCTATTCTCAGGTAACTCTTTCTATCATGAAATTATCATCTCGTAATGATAATTTCATATTTTCAATCAAACTTGTGCCGTTTTCATTCATTTTTCCGCCCAGCCTATATGCACTAAATACTAGTTTGTATAACTTAGATGCAAAAGCTCTTGATAATTGTGTATTTCTTACTTGTTTTCAGTACTTAGTGTTATACGTATTTTCAGGTTGTAGCATCGAATAATGATGCATCTGGAAGAGTTCTCTTTGAATCCAGTGCCTGCATTACAGTCATGCTGTCTAGAGTTGCTCAGGTGCTTAAGTCATCTCCTCAAATTTCAGGCCAAGAGACACTGAATGAAACAGCTAATAAAATTTTAGACCACGCAAAAACAATGGGTTTGGTGGACCATCTATGTCTGTGTTTAGCCACTTCAGGATCAAGTCTTATTTCAGGTTCTTCCAACATGCTAAGGGCTGCTTCTGAGGCATGCAGAGCTATCTGGTCTTTGATTAATGCACTGGATATTCTTTTTATGAAAAAAAGTGCCATTTTGTTTCCCATTCATGCTTTGCGCAGTCATTCATTGCATAGGATGGAAGTTGTGCAACATGAGCAAAATCTATTGGACAAAGCAGATTCAACAAAAATTGTTGATGCAATTACAAGAGCATTCGTTAGATCTAAAGCTGTTCAGGTTGCTGTTTACTATTGTTTTCACCAACGACTTGAGTCGGCAATGAATTGTTGTCTTCAGGTAATTGTGGTTTACCCCTTGCCGCTTTTTTGGATATATGGCAACGAGTTTTATACATGTTTTATATTGGACAAATATAGTAGATCAATCCGATGTTTTTTTGCTGTTTTTTTGATGTTGTAGCACCTAATTTCTATTTGGACAAAGCTTGTGGTTGTAATTACGGCAGAGGTAAAGGTGATTTAATTTGTTATATTCTGTTTTTCCAGCTTTTGTCAAGGTGCTGCCTACATAATGAAATTGTCCCAGCTCTCCTCTGTGGTCTTCCCAGTTCCCTTCCGGTGACTACTGTTGTTAGTGGGGGTGGTGATGGAACTATTGTTTCAGAAGTTTTCACTGTTTTATCATTATGCGGTTCCTCTGTTAACAAAGACGCACAGAGTATAGAACCAAGTAATGTAAAGTGCAAATTAACAAATCCTTCTGCTCTGGCTCGTCATTCATGTCTTCTTCTCGCAATAATTGCTCAGTGTTTGAAGTCAACTGGAAGAAATTCAGCAATGTTTATGCTCACTACCGCACCAAAGAAACAGCTTGCTCGACTTTCAGTGCTTTCACATCATATTACTTCTGATGATAAAATAAAAGCCTCTATCGAACCTCAAAGTGCATCAGCCATGTTGGCTTTGGCATCCATTCTATCTCTCGAATCTGGGGCTTTAATTGAGTCTTCAATATCTGAAATTGCAATGCCTTTAATTCCTCGAACCTCTACACTAAGTGATCACCTCAAAGTTTCATCTGGCAATGAAAATGAATTGGACCCTTGCAACTTCAGCGGGAAACTCTCATATTGGCAAGGGGTACGAGATGGGTATGTTGGTCTTTTAGATTCCAGACTCAAGTGGGGAGGACCATTAGCTGTTCAGCAGTTGTGTGCAAGTGGCACTCCTCTACTTCTTATGGCTTTATTAGGCAATGATGTTTTAAATGCTTCTCATGGAAATGACCATCTCAATGATAGAGTTGGATTGTCTCCTATTGGTGTTGTATGGACAATTTCGTTACTATGTCATTGTCTTTCTGGAGGTGCTTTGATATATCGTCAAATTTTGATTAGGAATGAGCATATTAAGCTCATTTCTAACTTGATATGTGATGTTCATATCAAGTTGGTGAAAGGCTGGATCGGACCTGGCGGAGGGAGAGCAGGAGTCAGAGATCTAATAAATGCTGTGGTAGATATCTTAGCATTTCCTTTTGTAGCTCTGCAAAATGCACCTGGCTTGCCATCAGCCACTGCTTCTGTCAGCAGTGGGTTTCTTCTTAATATGGACTCCCCTGGTCAGAGAGTATGCATGGAAGATAAGGGAATAGTTAAGGCAATTGAAGAAGACATGGGAAAATATATTAAGATACTTGTAGAGGTAAAATTTTTTTTCGATTCCTCATGTGGTAATCTTTATTGGAGATTAGGAAGCTTCAAGCAAATATCATTGTATCATGTGATAGTAATGAGAGGTCATAGTAACTGTTCTAATAGTGCCTATTACTCGTATTTTGTTTTCACTTGATTACCGGATGAATTGCTATATTAACTTTCATGTTCATGTTGTTATTATCATTAAATGGTTTGAACTTTTCAGGTTGGTGTGCCTGGTATTATCCTACGGTGTGTAGATCATATGGATTTGAATGATTTGGGCATGCCTGTTGCATTTCTGGCTAAGATGGTCTGCCACCGACCTTTGGCAATCCAACTTGTGAGTAAAGGTCTTTTGGATCCAAATAGGATGAGAAAGTTGTTTGACTGTTCGGGCCCAAAAGAGGTCACACTGGATGCCCTTATGATTATTTCTGATCTTGCCCGCATGGACAAGGTTAGTTTCATTCTCCATCAAATTTTTTTTTTTTTTTATCAGCTTCATTCTCCATCAAATGATTTTATGTGAATGTAAATACCACAGTCAATTCTCACCTTTATTCTTTCTATTCTTTTTACTAAGGGTGGTGAGTACACATAAAAGAAAGAGGTAGATAGGTGGAGATAGTGCATGCGATGCAGAGCCTTTTTTTCGTAAATGTATTTTTGTATATTTAGTTTTTGTGATTTTATTGAACTTTTAGACTTTATAGAGACTATCTTGTGTAGGCTTTGTCTACCGGTATTTGTTTCAGTGTCAAAATGTCATTTCATTTCAGTTGGCTGTAGTTTTACTTTGAACAATGTATACTCGTGGTTTCTGGTCATCCACAATTAACTTTGGATCATTAATTTCTCTGTATTTGCATTTTGGATATTCCTTAATTATATTTTGGAAAATCATTACTTTCTGTTTTATGGTGGTCAGGGATTCTATGAGTACATTAAAGGTGCTACTATTTTGGAGTTCTTGAAAGATTTTCTTTCGCACAAGGATCCCAATATGCGGGCCAAAGCTTGCAGTGCTCTTGGAAACATGTGTCGTCATAGCGCCTATTTTTATAGTTCACTTGTAAGTATTCTATATAATGGTATTTGTCTTAAAGTAATTTATTAAGACAATGATATTTCGTTGTTGGATGCTATTTCCTGAATTTCTTTTTATCACATTAAATTTTCTTACGCTCAATTAAAAATGTGAAAAACAAAAGTGATACTATGCTTTCTGCTGTTCTCATCGTTTGAATTCTCTTATTTTCAATTGTGATTTCCAGGCTAGACATCAAATTGTTGGTATCCTTATCGAAAGATGTTCTGATCCAGACAAACGAACACGAAAGTTTGCTTGTTTTGCTGTAAGTTTTATCACGTTCCCACTGCCGAAGCTAAAACATGATCATAACCATGTCGTTCATATTTTTTTCTTAATGCGTTTGATTTTATTGATTTATGTATTTTGGCTTTAGAATATTGTTGTGGTATATGATTTCCTAAAGATATTAGTGTAATTGCATGGACATAGTATTAGTAACATAAAATGCGATAAATTATTTTATTTAATCTTTCGCTTGTCAAACATTTAACTGTTTAATTATCAATTTACAAAGCTGTGTCTAGCACAGATTTATCCTTCCTGCTTTTAGAACTGATGCCATCGTGTTTATGTTTTCTTATACCGTACATATGCCACTTTTCTTCTATTTTAATCTCTTTTAATCCGCTGCACCATACCTGAACTCAGATTGGAAATGCGGCTTACCACAATGACTTGTTGTATGAGGAGCTGAGGAGATCAATTCCTCATTTAGCAAATTTGCTACAAATGGCTGAGGAAGATAAGACTAAGGCAAATGCAGCAGGTGCACTTAGCAATCTGGTTCGCAACTCTGACAAACTTTGTGAAGACATCGTGTCTAAAGGAGCGGTTCAGGTTAGTGCAAAGCTAGATTTTTTAATATTGTGAAAGTCTACTTATGTACTCAAGCTGCAGTGATATCTAACAGTAATAAAATTAAAATATTTTATCTAAAAACTAAATTCAATCAAATCTGAATTACTTTATTCAAACAATATTTAAAAATAGTGAACTGAGAACTTACTTAAATTTTCTAGAAATTCTGAAATCCTTGTGCAAACACGTGGTAAATGTTTTAATAAGCTGTGGAAAACTTCATTAGTTTTAAAATGTAAAATGGTTGTAATTAGTATAAATGAATAAACTTTATTCAAAAAAATAACAACATAAATAATTTTCTTGTTTCTAAACTGTTGCATAGATACCGTACAGTAGCTATGCTGGTAGTGATTGCTAGTTGGTTAGAATAAGGAGCAGTTGCCTACGTGAAAATGTATGATGGGGTTTTGTAATCTGAAAACCAGTGAACTATGAATCTCTCTAATGCATGAGGCTTGTCTTCAATCTCTCCAACAATCAAATATTCTAAATTTTTATGGTACTACTGATTTTACTTCAACTACTACCTATGATTGTAACTAATTTTTAGTCTGGATTGGATGATGTTTCTCCCTTGCAGTCTCTGCTGAAATTAATTTCCGATTGTGCGGTATCAGCTCTAAATCCAGGCAGAAATGATTCAGGAAACGAATCTCCGCTTAAGATCGCTCTCTTTTCCCTGGCAAAGATGTGTGCACATCCACTTTGTAGAAAGTTCATCCGTTCATCACCTTTGTTCCCTGTGATTGGAAGGCTTCAGCAGTCTCCAGAATCATCCATAGCCAAATATGCCTCCGTCATCATTGGTAAAGTTGCTGAACCTTGACATTTTAAGTCTACTTTACATTTGTGCCATGTTGCCTGACTTCCACTGAAGTCCTCTTTCTACAACGCTTCTTCAATTGTAAGGACATTGTAACACTGCAAATAAGTGATTTTTTGACTAATCATGACTTGTAGCAATAGCAAAGATAGAATCTTTGATGTGTACATGTAAATATATTGTAATGTTTATTCTAACTGTTTGGTTCTTACTCAATCCTCTTAAAATAAAGTCTGTTTGAATAAGTATTTTTATTAGCATTTATTGAAGAAAAAAAATTATATGTTAATTATACATAACTTAACATTATTATTTATTTATATATAAGTAGTTAAATTTAAAATAATTTAGTGATTTAATTTTACTTATTATTAAGGATATAAAAGAAATAAAGTCATTAGTTTGCAAGAAAAATATTAAACTTTATATTGAGTAAATAACTTTGATAACTAACACGTGCTCCACACATATTCTGAAAACAAGAACTAGAAAGAAAATGGACTTTTAAGAGTCAACAAAAAATGAAAATGATCCAAAAGCTTCTAAAGTAACTATATATATTGTCTTATATAGTGCATAAAACTATTGAAGCGGTACATGATTGATAGATTTTCCATGATGAAAGTCCACTCACTTTTGAGTTAGTTATTGATCAACTAATTTTTCTAGATCAGCATAATTTCACATAGTGAATTCAAATTCCTTGAACAAAATAGTCATTAAGTTAGTTACATGCTTATGAAACATTGTTGTTGTATGAATGAATATTTGTTGAACAAACTAACAGTTAATTTTGTTATTTACAATTACGAATTTGCTAAGCCAACATCCATTGTAACCCCAAAAATAATACCTATACGAGTTTATAACCTTTGACCCCTTGGTTGATTTTTAGTTAAGTATCTAAAATCTTTTGTAAAATTAGTTAATCAAGCAGCATTAATTCTTGACATATATTAATTCTGAAGTTATGATTATAAAATAATTTTGCAGTAAAAAATGAACTGCAGCTCCGAATCAATAAATACAAATAGGATACTCAAAAAAAGTGTTTGAGAAAAAAAAAAGGACCATATGAATATATACAGAGTAACTCACTCTTGAAAGAATATGAAAAAATATATTAAAAATGAAAAAGAATGACTAAAGATTCTGATTATTTAATTAACACTGATGGCTCCAACTTGCAAAATTAGAGAGTTTTTCTGTTGATGTGAACTGTTAACTGTAAGAACATTGCCGAAGTCCGCATTTATTGGCTAATTACAATAATCACTGACTGGTTCAGAAAGCTTGAAATGGATGAAAGATGCGAGGAAGTATACTCTGCAAATATGAAAAAAAAAATGTTAGTTTCTATAAAGGGAAGAAAAATAATTCTGAAAAAAAAATTAATATAATATTTTATCTTTAAACCAAAATAAGAGTTCAAAATCTTAAACAATACCTGCTTAGATATAAATTACAACTTTTGATAGTTTCTCCATTGGAAATATAAAGCTTTTTTCGGTAGGAAAATTCTCAAAAGTCCTTTCTAGTTTTGTATTTAAAAGGTTCAAAATAAAATTTAGCTAAATAATAGCTTTATAACCAATCTTTTACTCATAATTAACAAGATATATATTAGTATTTATGAATATATATTAATATTAAAAGCTTATTGCTTGTGAATGATTGTTTTAATATCCTACTATAACATATAAAAATAAATAATAGAAAAGCAAAGAAAAATATGCTAAAAGCAACCAAAATTCATTAAAATAAAATACAATCAAATTTAAAATGACTGTTAAGAAAGTGCAAGAAACAAGAGATGAATAATGATGACAGAAAAAGGGTATACCTGTGACAAAAAATAATGAAGCTGTCATTTGTGTTGTGTAAGTATGTTGGTTAAAATACCTAAACTGCTATTTTCAAAAAGAGTTAGAAGTTATGAAAATTTGGTTGGAGTTATATTTGGGAGACTTGAAGAACTTTTGAAGCTGCAGCTTCTTCCTGCCATATCAGAACATATGTATACATTATGATAAAGAAGAATAGTATAAAGGAGAAAAGACACATGCATTTATGGTAAAAACCTACAAGTGGTATGTCAAAGAGGCTTCTTCTGCGTTTCCTTGTCTCCAAAGCATTTCTTCTGAGAAAATATTTTTGTGCATGACTAGCAACTTGTGTTGGAGTCTTTGTTCTCACATAATTCTTTGAGATCTCTTTCCAGTTACCTTTTCCAACATCCTTTAAACCACACAAGAAGTATCTGTGCTCTTCTTCAGTCCATGGTTTCCCTTCAAGAACAAATCATTCAAAATTCAATTATGTTAAGGACACTGTAGTTTCATTCTTATCATTTTCAAAATATAAATTCATTTTCCTAGTTATTTCATACTAAATGCATAACTTTATTTTACATCAAGAACATGTAATAATACTTAGCCAATTACCTACATATAATATATATAATATATAAAGATTAAAAATTAAATTTTATTGCGTTATAATGACTAAATAAATAATTAAATCTTAGTTCCAAATAATTGTAATTTATCATTAAAATTAATTTAAGAATTAAAAAGGTCGTTCTTAACTGTTTTTCATGAAATTTACAAATGTTATATACGTAATTAACAACTTAAATTTTGAGATATATTAACAGATATTTTATGCCCCTATAACTATATTTTTATTTTCTTTATTATAATTAATAAAAAAATTCATAAAAATTTCAAATTTTTGCTATAAATTCATGAAGATTCTTTCGATAACATGTGTAATTGGTGATTATCATTTGTAGTTTTGATTTTTTAATAAAAGTATTTAATATCTTTCATGTAATGTATTAGTTATACATTTGATTATGTTTAAAACATACATGAATCCTTTCACTTATATAATTTTGACACCTAAATATTATATATATATATATATATATATATATATATATATATATATATATATATATAAATATATATAATATATATATATATATATATCAAATTACATCAATTTAACTTTTTTAAAAATATTATATTATTACTAATTCTACATAACTTATATAAAGTTAGTAATAATATAATATTTTTTAAAATTCAAATGAATGTAATGTGATCCTTTATATATATAATATTTGGCGTCAAAATTCAATAAAATTACTAGTAAAAAAAAATCATACATGTTTTTAACATAATCAGAGATTATATAAATAGTACATTTACATAAAAGATATTAAAAATTGAAAATGTTAATAATCAATTATACATGTTATCAAAACATTGATCAACAATATTTAAGATGAATTCTTAAAAAATAATGATTAAGAAACTAATGAATAAATATAAGAACTTTGCTTATTAGTAAATGTTAAGAACATCAACATCAAAGTATTTATGTGTGTGATGTGGAAAGAAAAAAAATATATTGAAAGGAAAAAATATTAGAAAATATACCTTTATTTTTTTTGTCATGGAAGCCATGTCGTCTTTGAACAAACATAGAATTTTCTTTTAATGAAGAATTCATCATCCATTCTCTTTGTGCATGAAAATTTATTGATTCATCCATCATCATAGGATTACAACTAAGATTCATATTTGATCTAATATACTGAGGATAATTTGTCAAATAACCTAAATAAAAATCTTTGAAATTTTTATTGTTTTTATCAATCTCCTTCTCTTCGAGGAAATTACTGAAGTTGACCATTCTTGAAAATTGAGAATCTCTTGTAGATTTTCCTGAAAGATCATATAATTCATAATTTTAATTATGATATCATAAGTTCTAAAAAAAATATAAATATGAACTTAAATTATGAAATTAGATTATATTAAATATAATTTTATTATTGTTCAACAAAAAGTGTAAAATAACCATCTTCTTTGTTTTATGACAAATGTTAACTATTTCACATCAACAATAAACAATGCTTAACCAAATCATGTACCAATAACTGTTTGTACTTTTTAAGCATGTTATAGAAAAAATACACTTTGTCAACAAAACATGACTAGTTAATTACTATTTACAAAAGTAAATTTCAAAAAATATTAAGCTGAGTTATTTTGTGAGTCATAAAAATAAATACAATATACAGATATAAAAAAATAAATAAATAGACATAAACATAAACATAACCACAATGTATTATTTAAAACCCTACAACTTTGTAATTTACTCAAATTAAAACATAAATTTCTGTTGAAGAGCCTTTTATAATATACATAAAGGCATGTTGAATTTTAAGATAACAATCAAACCTATAGTTTGGTTGTGTAAAATTTCAATATATATGCATCTATTTTCTTTCTAAAAGAATTTTTTTTTTTACTAATAATATAATATAATATAAGTTTACATATAAGGTGTCATTTTTTTATTGAAAAAAATACTATGAATTTATAACACATTACTTGGAATACTTCAACCTATCTCTCTCTCACAGACACACACACATATATATATATATATATATATATATATATATATATATAT
>Ga0209700_106774_pt1 | contig 17185 bp, 27 predicted proteins | sample SiratroredBW_FD_187528 | JGI IMG/M metagenome (GOLD analysis project Ga0209700, IMG submission 187528) | Root nodule microbial communities of legume samples collected from California, USA - Siratro red BW (SPAdes) (version 2) | ecosystem: Host-associated > Plants > Roots > Nodule | place: USA...
AATGTTTTAGAATAAAGATATGGTAGCAATAAATGTGCTGGGTATATTATATATAAAAGAATATGTGCAATTAAAATTATTCTCTATCCAATGTTATTGCTAGATGATAAGACAGTAATATATTTGCTATTAATTTTCCTTACAAAAATAGTTATATATTTTTTATTTATTTTTCTTACAAAGATAGTTATTGTTTATGTATTTAAACAACTAATAATCTTAAAGGGAACAAATTTTTTATTTAAATTTTGAAAATATAAAAAAAGATTGTTTTAATATATTATAGAAAATAATTAAATTCCTGAATAAAAAATAAAATTGTGTTAACATCAACCAAGTAAGTCTTTATTTTAGGATGCAAATTAGACTAAAAATCATTATATTTGCCTCCAGTATTACATTTTCAATCCAATAGTCATATTTATTATGTTTACAATTTTATGAATAACATTGTTGGAAATTGTATCTATGTTTACTAACTTTTAAGACTAATAATTTCCTTAATAGGAAACACAACTGGATTTTTTTTTTTCATTACATCCAAACCTTGAAAACTTTATTTATATAAAAAAATTAGTTGTCTACGTTTAATAAATATATTTATCCATAAAACAACATCATATATTATTATGCATATTTAATGTTAAATTTCACAATAGAAAATCAAGTTATCAACCTTAAGTTCCAAAATTGTGAGCATAATAACACTAACCATGCACACATCTTCTTAAGGGCTAGCATTTACTTTAATTAAATAAAATCCATGTTATGCGTAGATGATTAAGGGATGTATTATTAAAGTGATCAACTGATGAAAATATATTATATTCCATTTTAGTTCCAATATTTATTTTGTATTTTAGCATTATTATTTTTCTTTTAATACTCCACTAAGACCTCACATGTAGATAAGACAATGAGACTTGAGATTCAATCTAATATATTTTGAAATCAGTGTAAGTTATTTATAAAAATTAAATTAATGGTCTCTAAATTTAAATAATTAGTTACTAAAATAATTAAAGAATAAATATGTTTTCTTGGGTCCAATGCTTGAGCTTTTACATGGAATTTTTTAGACCTAGTTCCCAGCCATCTCGAATGCATAAAGGCACATCCTTCTCTATTTGAAAGATTTGTTACCATCTCGAAAGTGTAATAGAATTCGAAGGGTTTATTATTAGATCAACCCAAAAGTCTAAATCAACTATTCACTATTTAGAAAAGCATTAAAAGTATGCTGAGATACTTATTTAAGTAACGAACAAAAATAAATGTATTTGCGCAGCAGTAGCTAGTCTCGTAGTGGGTACTCCAATGGTGTAGTGGCTCCTAGATAGTGTAAGGAAAATTTAGAACAAAGAGAGAATTTGATAAGAGAGAGAAAAACATGTAGAATTCAGTTAGGACTCAGAGGAGAAGAAAGAAAGACTCACCATAATTCACTGTCAAACAAAGTCTTCCTTCCACCTATTCATAGCCCTCTCTCTTGTGCTTCTCCTTGGCCTTGTACCATAGGATCATGACCCACGTGTCCACTGTTAATAACTAACTTCTCTCCTTCCTTTTCCAGCCTTTTGCTTTTTCTTCCTTACATTACCCTTCCCATCAAGCTCAACCTTTTCCTCAAGGTTGAAGTGAGGATATGCTTTCTGGAATTCGGTAGTTAATTCCCATGCTGTATCTGCTGCTGGACCTGGACCCCACTGTATATGAACCTGTTGCACTTCTTTGTCATTCTATAATATAACAGGGCCTAACTCTGTAGTTTGTAGTGGTAAAGGAAACTAAGGAGTTTGTTGCTCTCCCTGAAATTTCTTAAGCACCGAAATATGGAACACATTGTGATTCGAGTTGTCTCTGGCAACTCTAACCTGTAAGCCACTGGACTTAATTTTTTGATGATACGAAATGGGTCAAAGTACTTCATCCCTAGTTTCTGGTTTTTTCTCAAGGCTAAGGAATGTTGTCTGTATGGTTGAAGCTTCACCAATACAAGTTCGTTCTCTTCGAATTTCAAGTATCTTCGGTTGCGATCTGCATAACTTTTCATGAACTGCTGTGAGTGAGTCATGTTACGCTTTAATTGCTCGAGCAATTGGTCTCTTGCTATCATCATTTCTTGCAAAGACACTTCGTCTAGTGGGGAGAACTCATATTTGACCAATGAAGGAGGGTATCGACTGTATAAAGCTTTGTATGGAGTCATTTTGATGCTGCTATGTATGGAAGTATTATACCAATATTGAGCCCATGGTAGCATGGGCAACCAACTTTTTGGATTATCATAGCACAGACATCTTAATTACATTTCTAGTGTTTTGTTCAATACCTCACTTTGGCCATTCATTTCACGATGGTAAGCTGAACTCATAGCTAGAGTTGTTCCCTGCATTTTGAATAATTGCTGCCAAAAGCGACTAATGAAAACTTTGTCCCGATCCGACACAATAGACTTAGAGAACCCATGTAATTTAACAATGTTATTCACAAACACTTTAGCTACATACCTGGCATTAAAATCAGGTTTTAATGGCAAGAAATGAGCAAATTTGGTTAGTCTGTCAATTACTACCACGATCACAGAGTAGCCTTGGGTTGGAGGTAAAGATGTGATAAAATCCATGCAAATTTGTTCCCACACCTGTGAAGGAACTAGAAGTGGCTGTAATAACCCAGCAGGTAGCTTAGTTTCTGTTTTCGCTTATTGACAGATAGAGCAGTGGAGCACGTATTTCTTGATGTCTTTTTGCATATTTGGCCAATAAAAAGCTGAACAAATCCTTTCAACTGTTTTAGCAATTCCAGAATGTCTCCCACTTGGGCCGTCATGAAAGTCTTTAAGAATGAGCTGGATGAGACTGATGGTTGGAGGTATCACTACTCTATTCTTCCAAAGAAGAATGTCATTCTTGCAACTGTAGTTAATTTGATCCTGAGTACCATCAGTGCATTGTTGTAATAACCTACAGAAGTTGTCATCTTTCTCCAAATCAGCTTTCAATGTGTGTACCCATTCAAGATTAGGTGTAGACCAAGCAGCAAAGTAGCATCGCGAAAGAGCATCGGCATCAACATTCTCACCCCTGGTTTGTATTGAATCTCGCAATCATAACCCAACATTTTATGTAGCCATTTGTGTTGTTCTTGAGTATGTAAACTCTGATCAAGCAGTGACTTGAGACTTTGTTGATCTGTTTTGATAATGAATTTCTTCCCCAACAAGTAATGGCGGAATTTAGCAATAGCCTCAGTGATCGCATAGAATTCGCGCGTGTAAGCTGACTGCTTTTGCATGGCAGGTGACAATTTCTTGGAGAAATATGCAATTGGGTGCTTCCCTTGTTTGAGGATAGCACCAATGCCTATACTTGAGGCATCGGTTTCAATCTCAAATGGTAGCTCAAAATTAGGTAATACTAAAACAAGTTGACAAGTAATTGCCTTCTTTAATTGTTGGAAGGCTTGTTTAGCTTTATCACTCCAATGAAATGCCTCTTTTTTGAGTAAGTCTGTGAGGGGTGTTGCTATTGCTGCATAACCTTTTATAAATCTGCAGTAGTATCTAGTGTGGCCTAAGAAACCCCAGAGTTGTTTAATAGTTTGCGGTTGTTGCCACTCCAGAACTGCTTGCACCTTTTCTTTATCCATGTGTACTCCTTGCCCCGATATAGTGTGGCCCAAATAATCAATCTCGGATGTGCCAAAAGAGCATTTGGATAGCTTTACATATAATGATTCCTTTTGCAGTAGCTGTAGCACTATCTCTAAATGTTGTAAATGATCCTTCCATGAGGGACTATAGACTAAGATGTCGTCAAAGAACACTAAAACAAATTTTCGTAAATACGGTCTAAACACATCATTCATCAAACCTTGAAAGGTGGCTAGAGCATTTGTTAGTCCAAATGGCATTACTAACCACTCATAATGCCTTTGATGAGTCTGAAATGTCGTTTTGTGTCTGTCTTCTGGTTTTACCAAAATTTGGTGATACCCAGATCTTAGATCCAATTTAGAGAAAACATTTGCTCCAAATAATTCATCCAGCAATTCATCAACAGTGGGCATCGAAAAATTTTCCTTAATTGTTATATTATTCAAAGCTCGATAGTCTGTACAGAATCTCCATGCGCCATCTTTTTTTTTTTACCAATAAGATAGGAGAAGAGAAGGGGCTCTTACTAGGCTGAATTATGCCTTCATCGAGCATTTGCTGCACCATCAGTTCTATCTGTTCTTTCTGACTATGAGGATATCTATAGGGTCTAACCTTCACTGGAGTTGCTCCTGGAATTAAAAGAATGCTATGGTCATGTTCACTATGTGGTGGCAGTCCTGAAGGTTGGTAAAAAACCTTGGCATATTGGTGGAGTAGCAAAGCTAAGTCTGGTTCCATATCTGTTGATAATGGCAACGTTGCCTTAGTTCATTCCTCTGGTTTTTCTACTTGTAAAGTGAATGCTTCGGCTATAGCATCCGTGTTTACTAGCCGTTTAATATGATGAAATTGAGCCTGTTTGGGAATTGTAGAATTCTCACCAAATATAGTAACAAATTTGTCATTATGTAAAAATCTGATAAAAGAGGAATTGTAGTCCACAATGTGAGTCTTGAGTTGCTTGAGCCATGTGGTGCCAATAACCAAATCTCCTTCTCCACATGTAATACACCTCGGGAATTTGAACCTTATATCCTTGCAATGACACTTCTAATGAGGGAATGCATCCTTCTACAGGCATAACGTCAAAGTTTCCCACCATGACATTGAATCCTGAAGCTGGTTCCACTGGCAAGTTCAAAAACTTAGCAATACGAGGTTGGATAAAACTATTAGAACTACCTCCATCAATCAAAGCTTGTATTTTTAAGCCATCAATATGAGCTTTCACTCTAATTGTTGTTGGGCTCGATGTGCCATGCATGACATTGTATGACAAGTGATGAGCAATCACCTGTTGTTTGAGTTGTTGTAAAACACCATCTTCTGTTGTGCACCCAGTGAACTCGGCTAAACTTTTCTCAGTGTCATCATTCCCTTCAAATTGATAGGGCATGAATTTATTTAATCAAAATTGAATTTTTGTTGTTAAAATATGTGTTAGAAAATCAATCAAAATTTCTTTTTAAATTTTATTCTTCTCCTATTTTCAAAAAAAAAATTTGATAATAATAACAAAACACAAAAAAAAATTTTGTGGATCTATCGAGGCTACCACCTCTTGGGTCAGCCCATTTCTTTCTATTCTCACACTCCCTAATCACCCACTCACCCCCAAATCTTCAGGATCCTCTCTCTCCTCCCAAAATTTTCGTACACCCAACAAACCAACACACAACAGCGTCACCCTCCAGTGCCTGCAAAAAAACAATTTTGTCCTCTGCAGCAGCGATCCCAAAGCTGGTAAAAGAGGAGAATGTCTCCTAATAAGACAAGAGAGGACAGTACTATTGGTTTGGGATATATGGGAGCAGGAAGAGGGAGGAGGAGGACACTGTTACATTGGCATCTGGCTGCTTAGTGAAAGAAAAAAAAACCTTGGCACAAATTGGACTCACTGGAAACAGAAGGGAGAAGGAATCAGAGAGTTGGGAGCGGGCATTCTTGAGGTTTTGAGAGAACTGCTGGGAGTAAGGGGAAGGAGGAAGAGAAGAACGACTTTGAGAGGTATCATGGTTCTTTGTTCCTGCTGATTGGTTTCCTTAGTGTGTTTTTATGTTTTGAATGCTTTGAACGTTTCATTCCCTTAATCTCTCATGTGTCCCGAATGATTTCATGCTTCCTCCATTAATTTCTTCTATACTTTACTGTTGTGTTTGCGCGTATGCCTGTGAATGAATGACTCAAACGTAAAATAAAAATTGATGAGACCCACATCAGTGACAGAACTAGGAGGTGCAACCTTGCACCTCTGTTTTGCAAACCTCCCTGAACCAAATTCCGCCAGCCTCTAGAACAGCCAAACAACCCTCACAGAATACCACAGCTGCTACCACGAACCTTTCGTCACCACCCTCAAACCACGTCTTCACTACCATCTCCACAAAAACCAGCGCCTGTACCCACCGCCACTACCACGCCATTCACATGTCTCACAACCCTCCATATTCACATTCCTGCGCCACAGATTCTTCAAACAGCACCTCCTAACCAACTTAATCATGCTCCTCCACCTCTCTTCACTATACCATCAATAACCAATCAATGAACCATCATTTTCCTCCCTCACAGCAACCCCATCGCACTAAAACATTAACGAGACTTCTCCAACCATGACTCCGCCTTGCTACCATGCCTAGCGTCACCCTATTCCCCGACCTCGTCACCCTATCACCACCGAACTCACCCTCCATACCCACCAACATAGTCTAGTCACCACCGAATCCTCGCCGTCGTTGAAACCAAACAGTTATGTAGTATCAGATACCCTCATTCCTTGCCATCAAGGTTGTCGGAGGTCAGGGTAGTGTCACTGTCACCCTCTACCACTCATCACCATCATCCTAGCCAATTCCACCTTTGAAACCTAGTCACCAAATAGCCACCCGCGCCTCATCCTCACCCTCACTCCCGTCTTGACAAGAGCAGCAAGGAACCCATAACACCTTTCTCATGCCTCTGACGCCCCTAATGCCTTCCTCCCAACCCAAGCCTCCAAGTACTTCTAGGCTGTCTCGTCAACCACCATATCCCCCATACACCTCCAAACCCACGTAACAAGCACCTGAACCTACCATGAGCCCTCAGTTACACTTTCTTCCTCGCCCCTAACCTCTCACTTTCTTACCTTCCAGTCGCACCATGTGTTCCCTCCACCTCCATAATAAACATCACCATGCAAGCACCATGTCACCAACAACCTTCAACGTCACCTCCCAACCAATCACCATCAACGTCACCTCCCAACCAATCACCATGACGCTGCCACGTTTTCACAATCACCACCTGCGTACCCCCATAGCTATCTCCACTATAACTCCTTCATGCCACCTTTCTCTTAAAATCACACACCAAGCCAACCTCCATTTTAGCCATTGTAATACCCCTCCTCGTCAAACAACCAACTTCTTCCCATTACTTTCTTCTTCTCTCTCGTCCTCACCCTATCTCCACCAAAATCGACAGAACAGCCATGCCTCACCACCTTTCTCACTCCCTCAACCACGACGTCTTCCTCTGCTACCACCAAGGCACACCCGTCATCTGCACCTTCCTCCCAAACCGTACTTCCCTCACCTTGACGGCGTCACTGCCACAGACCTGCCAACGCCACCAATGGCACTTTCACAACCACCCAAACGCCCTCCTTTTAACCTCCGCCACCACGTCACTTCTCTGCCCTCAGGTAACGCCATTACCTCCACTCCAAACAACTACTCATATACTCCCAACGTCTTCCTCCCTACCCTCATGTCTCGTCAATGTAATCACCAAAAGCACCACCCCTGCAAGCTAACCTCCAGTTCACACCTCCAACTATCACCAAAGCCGCTCCCAAACCATATGTAACACACCCAGCACACCTTCCAACAACAGATATCATGCAGCCCTCACCAACGCCCTCCAAGTCTACCTACAACAGCCGTAAACGCTGCCACCTCTCCCTTGTCACTCCCTCTACCACCAAACCTGCCACAGCACCTCCACTATGGTCCTCGTCTATCAAGCCGACAGCCACAAACATCCGCCTTGCTTTGCTTTCCCCCCACTATGCCTTTCCTTCACCACGTCTTCCTTTCTGCCCGCGAACACCATCATAGCAGCCAGGAACAGTCACGCAACGACGCCAAATCCATGCAAGCCCTAACCTCTCTATGTGCGTCGTCGCCTCCCGCCGCATCCGTCGACGGTGCTGACGTTGTCTCCAGTCGCCGCCTGCATCAGCCTAGCCTTCCCCTGCCTCTCACAGCACCATGCATGTGTCACTAACCTAATGGGTTAGTCGGGGTGCTTGTTGCACCCCCTGTATTCCAGGACTGCACCCCCAGCCCTCCTAAGTCCTTGGAATACCCTTCCTCTTACCTAGGTTGGGCTTCCTTCCTGCACCCCCTGCATTCCAGGCCTGCACCTGTGACACCCATTAATTCCCAGAATACCCCTGCTAGTAGCTAAGTTGGATTTATCTCCTGCACCTCCACTAATTAGGAATTGCACCCACATATGCCCAGTTTCCAAAACTGCCCCTGACGTTTTTTTTAAATATAAATAAATAAATAAAATCATAAAATAATATAATTTCTTTTTACTTAAAAGTAATAGTGAACTAAGATTTGATTTTGGGATACATCTTTTAAAAAGGATTTTTTCGCTCGTGCAAAGATTGACACTTTGAATAAAGACTTTCGATTAATTTCCTAATTGACCGCGCGCGTCATATGGGAATTAATTCGAAGAATTTTAATTTCATTTGGAATATCAAAGGGCCATACGCGTCAAGCAATATCCAAAATGAGATTTAATTTCAAAAAATAATGATAAATACAAACTTTTCTAAAAAATATCAAATTCTCAAACAAACAATTTTTTCAAAAATAGAACTACGTAACCCTGATTCTCCATGGAGATACGTAGGAGCGAGGTTAGACCTTGTCGGGCCCCTTTCAAAATAAAAATGTTTTGTTTATTTTTATTTCTGTTTTTCATGAAAAATATTTCAAAAATTACACTCATTTCGTTTTATTCAGTTAAAGGTACCGTCTCAGGACGGGCGCCGTGGGGGGCTAATACCTTCCCCACGCGTAACCGACTCCCGGACTTGTAATCCGGCTTTCACATATCAGTCTTATCCTTGTTTTCTTTGGTTTTCCATAGTTTTCCATGAAAACTATGGTGGCGACTCCCCTTTTTTAAAATTAAAATTATTTGTTTTTCAGATCGCCGTCCCGTCGTGACCCCGGTTGCGACAACTATCAAATATGGCATTTCAAAATGAAGTCTTATCTAGAAGTGAGTGGTTTGTGGGATGTTGTATTGTCTGAAGTCCAATCACTACAAGAAGATCCAACTGTAGCTCAAATTAGAAATTACAATGATGAAGCAATAAGAAGATCAAAGGCCAAGACCTATGTTCACTTTGTTGTTTCTGATGTTATATTCACTAGAATTATGGCCGCCAGGCAAAGAAGCATGAGACACTCTCCAAAAGGTGTTTCAAGGGAATGAAAGAACTTGGAAGATGGAATTTCTCAATCTCACAAGAGAATTTGAGATGCTGAGAATGAAAGAGGTCAAGACCATCAAAGAATATTTTGATAGGCTCTTGGCAGTGGTCAACAAGATCTGACTATTACGTGAAGATTTACCTGATAGAAGGATAGTAGAAAAAGTATTGGTGAGTCTCCTAGAGAGGTTTGAAGCAAAGATCTCATCACTTGAAGACTCAAGAGATCTCACAATGATTTCACTAACCAAGTTGATGAACACTTTGCATACCTAAGAACAAAGAAGAATGTTGAGAGAAGAGCCGAGTACTGAAGGAGCTTTTCTAGCAAAGTCATAGCCAAGTTACAAAGCAAAGAAGAAAGCCTGAAAAAATAAGAAGAAAAGTGATAAAGATGGCAAAGATGAGAATGAGAAGTACTCAGCATGTCGACACTGCAAAAAAACTTCTCATCCACATTGGAGATGTTGGTGGAGACCCGATGCGGTGTGTAGGTCCTGCAATCAAAAGGGTCATGTGGAGAAGGTATGCAAAAGAAAGCAACAAGGGGTACAAATTGCTCAAGAGACCAAAGAGGAGAACGAGGAGCATCTTTTTTGTGGCAACTTGCTTTACTAATAACATTACTAGTGAAGCATGGTTGATTGACAGTGGATGCACTCATCATATGACCTATGATAAAGGTATGTTTGTGAATCTGGAAGAAACATACTACTCAAAGGTCAAAATTGGAAATGGAGACTATATTGAGGTTAAAGGCATAGGTGATATTATCATTAACATTGGCTCATGAACAAGAACTTTCTCAGATGCTTTGTATGTTCCTGAGATTGATCAAAATTTGTTAAGTGTAGGACAACTTTTAGAGAAAGGCTATGTTGTTGTGTTCAAAGATAAAACTTGTGAAGTATTTGATACAACTAACATTAAATTGATGTCAATAAAGATGAAGGACAAAAGCTTCTCGGCAAACATACAAACAAACTTAGCCTACTCCTCTGCGACTGAAGTTGGGAATTGGGAGAAAGCAGAAACAATTGAGTAAGCAGAAAAAAATGAGATTAAAGGCTTTAATGTTGTTCCATAAATAACTGAGCAGGAAGGTTCTGTTGAAAATATGGATTATCATCCTGTGAGAGATACTAGATCCCTTTCTAACATATATCAGAGAAGAATGTTACAATATGTGAACCTGTTGACTATGAGGAAGCTCTCAATGACCTCATGTGGAAAAAGAGTAATGAAGGAAGAGTTGTATATGATTGAGAAGAACAACACTCTTATTGACATACCTCTAGATAGAAAGGTAATTGTTGTATATGATGGTTCAATTAAGCAAAGTTTGTTGGGTATTCTAATATTAATTAGGGTGGTTCCTTGGAAGATATGAAGAGTACTTCAGGATATTGTTTTAGTCTTGGTTCACGAATATTTTTTTTCATGGTGCTCTAAGAAACAAGAAATTGTTGCAAAGTCTACATCAAAAGTTGAATTTATTGCTACTACAGCTGTTGTTAACTAAGTTGAAAAAATTTTGATTGATCTTAACATAGAGCAGAAGGAAAGTACGAAAGTCTTTGTTGATAATCAAGTTGCAATAGCTACTTCACATAATCCTATTTTTAAGGGGAAAACAAAGCATTTTAACATTAAGTTGTTTTTCTTAAGGGAGGTACAGAAAGATGGAGTTGTTGATCTTGTTTATTGCAAAACTGAAAATCAGATTGCAGATTTGTTTACCAAGCCACTACTAGTCAGCAAGTTTGAATTCATAAGACAGAAGATTTTAGTTTGCAGTTCCAAAATCAAAAAAGAATGTTGAAAATTTGGTTTTGAAACTACACATTGATTTATTTCAGTTTCTAAATACGTCTTTAATTAGAATAATTGTTACTAATTATTTCATAGACATTAGGATTTCAATTTTTTATAACTGTTGCTAAAAATATTATCATATTGTTCTTAATTATTATCGTATTGTTCATTTATAAAATATATAACTAAATAAAAAATTCAACATAAATTATATCTTCTGCTTAATAAAAAAATATGACTTTTTTTCAATGATTAACATGTCCATATCAACACCATGGCAAACTTTATACACTTTATATATTGTTAATAATATATATATATATACATATATATATATATATATATATATATATATATATATATATATATATATATATATATATATATATATATATATATACTAGACACAAAATTGTTACTTATTTAATAAGGTTAACCATATCCTCAAACCATATCCCGAACAAAATTGTCCCGAACTCCTCAAACCATATCCTCGCCACATCTAGGTATATAGGTCTTCTAACGTGTGACCTGAATATGTGAATCAAACAATAAATAATAAGATAAAATAAACAATTTACACAAATTTAAAATAAATATAGCAAGTGATGTTTCATTAAAAGATGTCATTACTTACTTATTTTGTGGATCTGCATGAAATCAGCAGTACCAACAATGATACGGTGTAAAGGAGTCTCGACAAATGTAATATATGAACTACGCAGTGTATGATGTAGGGTTGTCCTATAAGTTTTGGGTGGGTGCTAGATATAGACAAATTTATAAAAAGAAACTAAGATTTGAAGCAAGCATGTTGGATTTTATATATAAATAGTAGATAAAAAATAAGTATGTATGTAAGAAGGATGTGAATTCATGAATTGAATGTGAAGCAAATATAGCGATGCAGATGTTTACTCCTTCGCCTACTCCTACTAAAATCTTTCCCTCTGTGAAACATTGTTATCTACCATTTTTAGATGTTGATATATATAGTGCGTAATTAGTCTTAAGTAATCATTTATTAAGGATAGTCATAATTTTAATTCTAATTATTATATAATCTTCATAGTTAAAATATGCATAACGAACATATAAAATAATACTAATGGAAAAAAAGTTTTCTATAACATGATATCATCCTAACGATTAAAGCGGACTCGATGTAAACTAACTATAATGGCAATTTTATAAATATTGGAAATAATATTTATCTCAAGATCTAATAATCATTAGACTCAAATTATTGAAACAAAATTGAAAAAATATTCAAAATTTATCTATGTCAAGATCTAATTCCGATAAAAAAAATCAATTACGTAAATATATATACATTTTCAATCATTAAAATAAATGAATAACATCGCAATATAATAATGTATGACAAAATTACTTACAATTCCAAAATTTACTTTTAAGAGAATTTCTCCAACAATTTAAAAGAATATTAAAAAAAAAACTTAAATCTTCCACTTTGCTACACAAGGAGTACTATATTATCCTTGGGCTCCCATAATACACACAAATTTTCGTTAGAGCTACCAAAACAAAAATTTGGAAATCAAAACATCACTACTTATTTAAGGTACTAGAGATTTTCTATTTTTGGTTTATTTAAAACAATTGAAGTACAAAAATCCCACATACAAAGAAAAAAAGAAAAAAAATTAATTATATAAAAAATGAAAAATTTACCTGTTCTTATAGAGGTCGGGAGGTCAGTAGTCTTCAATCCTATCTACACTCCTGCTATCCGGGAATTGAATGTTATATGTGTCTTTATCAGGGGGCTCCTATGGGAGAGGGAGGATTCCTGCAAAAAGGCGCTCTGATGCCAAAGTCAGTATCTGGATGTTGGAGCTATTAGTTAAGGAATCGAATCATACCTGTATGGCTTTGGACCTTGGTATTTATAGAGGTCAAAACCTGTACGGACTAGTTGTGATTGGTCGAGGTCTCTGACTGTGGCAGCCTTTTGCCAATTGCTACTGTCAGTGTTTGTCTGCTGAGCCGACATTTGATATAGTCAAATCAGGCGACCTCTATGCGGGTATGGGCGTTTACTACTCGGTTCATACCGCATAGTGGTCGCCAATGCCGATACACTAGTCCCCCAAGCTCGATTGATAAACATGAGAGATTCATTTATCGTCATTGTTGTCATCGTCTATGGGCGTATACAATTCGGGGTCTTCTGATATAAGTTACAGAGGTGATAGCTGTTATGGCGCGTTTTCGCCTATGGACGCGTATATCCTGATTTTATCCCTATCAGCCAGTTCTTCAAATGCTTACGTAAGCCCTACCTCGAGATCCGCAAGATCGGACGACTGGGGAAATGCAATGTCGCCCCCTTACTGTTGGTGGTGGGCTCTCCCTATAAATAGTGAAGGCCACTGAGAATTTCTTTGTCGCTTCTTTTGGATCCTCCTATATCCGATATCTCGAGTATTCTGGGCGATTTCAAGGATGGCTAGGTGTAAGGCGTTCATACCAACAGGTAACCATGTCTTTCTCTTCGTTTTCTTCTTCATCTAGCTCTACTGAGTCTATCAGTAGCGTATTGTCTCGTGGTTCCGCCCTGGGGGCGGGTTCTACTTATACTAGTACATCTAAAGAGGCGTCGAGATCTGGGGTGCAGGAAGACCATGTGGATCAGGCGTCACAGTTGGTTGCTGAGGTTGCTGAGGGTGACCTTCCGCGTCGATTAGGATATGAGTGGGCGAGTCCTGCAGTGACTCGTCACTTCTCCAAGTATCGCTGGCCATCTATGGTAAAAAGCTATGCAACGGCGTATCATATTTTTGCGGAAGGTGTTCAGCCATTGACAACATTTACCATGGGCGTGAAGGGTATCACTCAGATTTCTTCTTCATGTATGCCTGCTTGTTTACATATTCTCATGTTCGAGTTCCTTTTGACGAGTTTACAATGGGCGTCTTGCGTACGTTGAATGTGGCGCCTACCCAACTGCACCCCAACTCTTGGCGTCTCTTCGAACTTTTCATGTTTTGGCAGAGATATTTCGTTTGAGGCCATCTCCTCACGTGTTTCTTCATTTCTATCATGCCCGCACTTCTCGCCCAACCAAGTGGACATTGTTAGTAAGCCAATCAGGGGCTGCTTTTTCCACTCCTTGTTGCTCTTCCTACAAGTATTTTAAAAACGCTTTTTCCAAAATAACTATATCGCCCAACAAGTGACATTATTTCTTCAATGGGGATGTCCCCAAATTTCCTTTATATTGGACGCGTGATCCTGTTGCCTATCTGTCTTGGCCGAGGTCGCCCATGACCGAGGACGACAAGCAAATGTTTGGTATTTTGGATCAGTTTCCTCGACGCCTTCCATCCGAAAAATTCTTAAACTTTTTCTTACTTCCCATTGTTGGGTGCATTTGAAGGGTATGTTATTTACTATTTTGACCATTGGATGGCTGGTTTTAACTCCGCTGAATCATTTATTGTTTTGCAGGTATCATGGCTCAACAAGGTAACGACTTTACGGAGAGGCTTAGGCAGATAAAGGCCGAGAGGGAGGCTTTGGGCGACAAAGCTTCCGGATATGCGGCGCCCATTCCACCTTCTTCCGTGCACCCTGACCGCGACCTCCAGCCTATCCCTGACAAAAAAAAAAGTAAGAGGAAAACCAAAAAACATTCTACAGCACGCCACCCGCCAAAGAAGGCTCGGGTGGAGGCTCCATCTAGCGCACTCAGCAACAGGGATCGGCTATTTGCCCCTGACCTTGGTTTTTACAAGAGGGTGAACATGTCGCTCTCCTCTGTTGAGCGTGTAGCGCTGAGTGCTACCTCAACTGAGGAGCTTGGTGACGCCTTCTTGGAGATGCAAAGTCACGCCCTTACCTTTGCCAAGGTTTTGCGTCTGGAATGGTCCAAAGGGTCATCGTCTGAGGTGGCTAAACTGAAGAAGGAGTTGGCGGTCTCGAATGAGTCTCTGCAGACAGCGCTAGATGCCAATACTACTCAAGGGGAGGCTTTGTAGAAGGCTGAGTCGGACCAAGAAGTGCTGAGATCTCAACTTGAGGCATCCGAGAAGGAGCGGGATCGCCTTTCCACCGAGCTGAAGAATACCAAGGAGACATTAGCTAAAGCTACAGCCGCCCATGATCAAGAAATGTCCACTAGGGTACAACTACAGGCGGAGGTTAATGATCTCAAAGACTATGTTCTGTCTGTCCATTTTGGGGCTTTCCGACAATTTGTCCGCCAAGCGGTGCTTCTTTACGAAGTGCCTGAGAACAATAACATGGATGAGAACAAAGAGGTCTTTAATGGGCACCCTGTTCCCATCAAAGATTTGCCTCCTTTATCTACTCGTGAAACTACTACTACGGCTGTGCTGGATGACTAGTCGGATGATGACGATGAGAAGACGCCCTGAAGCCTGTGATGTACCCAATTTATTGTAGTTGACCCAATTTTTTGATAGTTCCCCTATGTATTTTCATATCACTTTTTGTTGTTAGTGGTGGCTGCTCTAAGCAACCTGTTGATAAATTTGTATAGGTTACTTTGTGCAACCCTTCTTTTGTATATGGAAGACTCCCTTTCGTTCTTCTAAGAAATAGAAAGGTGCTTATTTTCTTTTCAAATGCAGTTTGCAGTTATGAGCATTTAAAAATGTATGATTTAACTGTGGCCTTTAATAATTTTGTTACGCACAAGATTTCAATACGATATGTAGCAATTTACTTCGCGATGTTATACTTTCTGGATGACGAGAGGGCATCTTAACCCTTCAACATCCCGTTCCTCATGTCTGAGGAGAGTTTGTGACGCCCTATCTCCCATTTGAACCATGAGCGGTGTTTTATTTCTTTTTTAGTAAAGGAAGGGTGAGGTAGGCGCCTTACTCCCCGCGAGGGTGCGATGGTTACCTCGCTCCTTATTTAGTTAACAGGAGGGCGTGTTGGACGCCTCGTTACCCATTTAGGTAATGGAAAGGCGCGACGATCGCCCTTGCTTATTTGGATAGTGGAAGGGCGTGATGGGAGCCTCATTCCCCACTTAGGTGATGTTAGGGTGCGTTGGGCGCCTCGTTACTTACTTGGGTTATGAAGGGCGCGATGGTCGCCCCTGCTCATTTGAGTAGTGGGAGGGCGTGATGGGAGCCTCATTCCCCACTTAGGTGATGTGAGGCGCGTTGGGCGCCTCGTTACTTACTTGGGTTATGAAGGGCACGATGGTCGTCCCTGCTCATTTGAGTAGTGGGAGGGCGTGATGGGAGCCTCATTCCCTACTTGAATAATGGGAAGGCGTGTTGGGCGCCTCATTCCCCGTGGAGTTCTCTGTGTTTTTTCTTTTTTATAACACCTTTACCAAAAAAGGGGGTTTCTGCATTAGTGGAATTTCGAAATTACAAGTGCATGAAATACAATTCAACTGAAATAAAACTTCAAATGAGTGGCGTTTCAAGTCCTTGATATGGGTTGGCCAGCTAATGTCTCCAAGCGATATGCTCCTTTGCTAGCGGTCTCACGAATGCGGAAAGGTCCCTCCCAATTGGACGAGAACTTTCCCTCCTTCTGTCTTGCGCCACTTCGCATTCTCCATACGAGATCTCCGGGATGGAAACATCGTGGATTCACCTTCGAGTTGTATCTTCTTGTCGCCCTCAACTTCCCTGCTTCGTCCCTAATTCTTGCTTTGTCTCGAAGTTCATTGATGATATCTATTCTAGCAGCCAAACTCTCATTGTTTAAAGACAAGTCTATCAACTGTCGTCTTAAAGTGGGGATTCCGACTTCAACAGGTATCATAGCATTTGTGCTGTATGTCAGACTATATGGTGTTTCCTAGGTTGAAGATTGGTGAGAGCATCTATACGCCCAAAGTACTTCCAGTAACTCCTCTGGCCACCTTCCCTTTGCAACGCCAAGTCTCTTTTTCAGTTCGCTTAAGATGACTTTATTGGCAGCTTCAGCTTGTCCATTTGTTTGGGGGTGCTTCACAGAGCTGGTAACATGCCGAATTCCTAACCCTTCATCGAAACTGATTAGTCCCCGGTCGATAAATTGTCGGCCGTTATCGGTGACTATAGTGAGTGGAACTCCAAATCGACAAACAATCTTGTTCCAAACAAAATCTTAGACCTTTCTTGCAGTAATAGAAGCCAATGGTTCCGCCTCTATCTATTTGGTGAAATAGTCTATTCCCACCAACAAAAACTTACTTTGTCCTTTCCCTG
>Ga0209700_106777_pt1 | contig 17181 bp, 8 predicted proteins | sample SiratroredBW_FD_187528 | JGI IMG/M metagenome (GOLD analysis project Ga0209700, IMG submission 187528) | Root nodule microbial communities of legume samples collected from California, USA - Siratro red BW (SPAdes) (version 2) | ecosystem: Host-associated > Plants > Roots > Nodule | place: USA...
TTTTTTTTTTTTTTTGAAGTTTTGAATAACCTGATTCAAATTTTCTAGTTGTCCTATTTTTATATTTTTATATAAAATTAAAAATTATAATATATATCATATTGAATATAACTTATAAGTATATAAAATAAGTATAAGTTAAAAAGATAAAACCTAATTGTCAAGACGACAATAAACTTGATCCTCAAGTCTCCTATTATAATATTATCTTTCGATCCTGTCCTTTGGTATGTCTTTAAATATAATTTGTAATTTCTAAATTCTCTTCCTTGAATCTGGACAAATTATTTTAAGATTAGTTAAACAATAATAAAAAATAAAAATAAAATGAGATCAATTGATCAATCTCATTATTTTTACCTAATATTGTTACACTCAAAAGGAGCAAAAGTGAACACAAACTCCACAGTATAGAATGATGAAATATGAAATGAAAGAAATTTAAAATTTGAGACAAGTTGAAATAATATTATGAAATAATATTATGGAAAGAACAAAGAGACAGAGAAAGAAAGGAGATAAGTGAAGAAAAAATGAGAGAAGTGGAAGAGTCTGACAATGATAGAACATATAAAAAAATGATATCAATCCCTTGGAATATTGGGAAGAGATGAATTAGAAAGTTTTGATATCTAAGATTTCTTGACTGTTCAAATTTTTTTAAAAATATTATTAATTTATTATAAGAAAGTTTCAATTAAATAGTATTTATAGTACCAATATAAATTTAAAGTCATTAAATAATATTTATAGTACCAATGTAAACTTAAAGTGAGTTAAAATATTTAAATTTTTAATTAAAATTTTGTTAGTATAATTTTAAAATTAAATATTTTTTATTTTATAATAATATATTAGTATTAAATTTTTTTGAGGCCTAAAGAGGTTGCTTTACCTCCTTAGGCCTTGAGCCACCCTCTCTCTCTATATATATAATTTAATTACATGGTCTAACATAATTAGTATATAAATTTTTAAGATTTATTATTCTAATAATCATAATCTTTATTTATAACACAATTAGTATATAAACATGGGTTGTAACCACCTTTAATCTACCTAATCCATTTATTAAGCCCACAAATTTTATTGACTAACTAATTTTGTTTTCTTAGATTGTGTTTGGTTTGGGAATATGTAAAAATTATAAACTATACTATCTTCACAGTGTAGTGAAGATTTCTCAGGAAAGTTTCTCACTTCCAATTTTGTATATTTAATATTTATTATAAACTTATAAATATTTATATTAAAATAAATGAAATAGAATTAATTATGTAATCTAACATAATAACAATAATAATAATATTATTATTGTAGGAACAGCTGGCTCTAGAAGGGGGGTTGAATGGAGCCTGAACTCAATTCGCTATAAATAGAAACTACCAACCAAGGCAAAAATATATAAGCACAAATAAAGCAGTTTTATACTGGTTCACCCTAATCTCTTGGGCTACGTCCAGTTCTCCCTTGAACAAACTGTTCAAGAGGTTCCACTATTCAGCAAATAGTTACAACGAGTACACAAACCTCTCCAGGTTACAACGAGTACACAAACCTCTCCAGGTTATCACGAGTACACAAACCTCTCCAGGTTATACTAGTCTCAATCTCCCCTTGAGATCAAGACCACTCAAGATTTAAAGAAACACTCTCAAATGAGATAACAATGAAAGCTCACAAGGGTTTACTTCACAATGGTGAAGAATTACACAATGGTTTCACACAACCCAAAACTCTAGATGCTCTCTATAGCAGATTGACAATAAACACTCAGTATATTTTCTTAATGTATTATATGATGTATTTCTATTCTTGCTTCTTGTTGTATATCCTTCAACTTGAACTTGCTCCTCTATATGTAGCTTTTTAGAAACTAGCCGTTGGGATGCTTGAACAGAGCAATCTTGACTTTCTGATGTATGGAGCTCAAACTGGAAATATTTCTCTAATATTTTAAACTGCATTAAACTTGATTAATTCTGTATCAGAAATAATTAATTTAAAATAACATAGAGAAATTATATTTGAGATACTCATCAATAATTTGAATAATTTCTATTATGAACAGATTTGAACGTTAATGCACATCATGATATAAAATCAATTAATCACATCTAAATAGTCCATAATAATTTGAATAATTTCCATTATGAACAAATTTGAACGTTAAAGTACAATATGATATAAAATCAATTTAAATCAAATCAATAACACATAAAAGTAAATAGTAAGAAAACTTATCTCTTTATAGACCATGTGTCTCCTGCTTTAATAATAATAATAATAATGTTAACTGCGCAATGTATATAAGTCATCAAATATAAATGTATACTTCAGTTTTGTTATCATCAAAATTTTATCAAATGATTTGATCCTCTAAAGGAACTTTGGACCGTCTAATGTTCAACAATAATTATATATAATTATTGATGAATTTGATTCTTAAAGTTAAAAAAAATATGTGGAAATTTATTTTTTCTTAAACATTAAAAAATATAATCAACTTTTAGAGAAAAATAATTAAATTCACATTTTTATGTTTGAGAGTCAAGTTGACCAATTTAAAAAGATAACAACATTAACTAATCATGTTTAACCAAAATTATTGGGACAAAATTGTTTTCGTTAAATTAAAATATATATAAATTTTTTTTATTATATTACACGATTTCTTTCATTACAAAAAAATGTTCGAATAGTGTCAAATTTTTTACGTGGGCCAAACGATACACACAAAAAGCGTAAAACGAAGCGAGGGTTGTTGGAGTCAAAATTAAAGCGTCGATTTAACTCACGCAACAATTGTCGCAACATTTTTTTTAAAAAATAACTAAATTATCTGGATTTGGTCTATGCAATTTAAAAAAATATAGAGTGCAATGGCCATGTTAAATTTTGCGTCGGCCTAGCCCACGCTACCTTAAATTTTTTTTCCTTTTTAAATTGTCTTGTGTTTGTGTATTGTTGAGACGACAAAAAACATTAAGAATGTAGTTGAAATTAAATTGAATTTTAAAAAAATAAAGTTTAAAAAATATAATATGAAATAAGAGTATTATTATTAAATTAGTAAAATGTAAAAGTAATGGAATATTGTAAGATAAGTGTAAGTTTGCAAATAAAAGAATAAGTTCAAAGGTAATTATGAAATTTGTTGTTAAATAATTAGAAAAAGTTATGAATTTAATTGTATATATTAATTTTTTTTAATATTTTGTAGTATAATTAATACAAAAGAAAAATATGAAAACATTAAAAGAATTACAATAAGATCAAACTAATGTAGCAAATAAATAAGCGATAAAAAATTATTATGATTATTTATTAATAATTTGATGAAATAAATTAAAAAAATATTTAATCATAAATTTTGAAATTTAATTAAATGATAGTTTAATCATAAATTATAAATGAATGATAGTTGAATAATAAAATATAAATAAATGATAGTTGAAGCATAAAATATGAGTGAATATAAGATATAACATGTTAAATAATACCCAATTTGTTAAAATACAATGTAGTATGTGTATTAGTTACTTATGATGATGGTATGAATATATTTTCTTCCAAATGTATGTTATAATATTTTTTCAAGAAACAAATAAATAAGAGAAATGAAAGAAAGTATTTTAGTAATGTTCTAATGACTCTAGGGTATGTGATTGAGTTTTAGAATTTGGTAAGAAGGGAAAGATGAAGAGAGGTTAAAAAGTGCCTTAATTAATTTAATTTAGTTTTAATTTGATTGAATTTGAAATGAAAGGAGGAGTGAATATGCATAGCAACATAAGATACTCTTCATTTAAAATGGTGTAGAGAAACATATAAGTGTTCATTTCAAATGGGTGCAGAGTAGCAAAAATATCTTAATTAGGTAGTATGACATACTCTTTATTTGAAATAGGGTTAGAAAGGAGTGAACATGCATATCAACATAAAAAAACTCATTTTTTTTTTTAATTTTAACTGGGTGATGTTACACTGACAACCCATATTTAAAGTTCAAAATTTAATTGCATTCATTTTGAATAAAATGGTTTCTACATGTGCATTCATTGAAGTAGATGAACAATTTCATACAATTTTTATTTTATTTTAAAGTGAATTAAATTTTTAGATAGAAAATTATGTAAAAAAAATGTATGAAATTTTTTTAGACTATAAATGAATTTATAAAAAATTCAAAGTAGTTTCATTAGTATTGTGAAAGCATTGAAAAAGAAAATGAAACCATGATAAATGATTGTTGTACTTCATTGGTTGTATGTATGTTATATATTATGTGTATTACATGTGATTATGTAAATATGTTTGATTACGGTCAAATGTTGGTTATTATATGACATGGTAAAATGTCGGTTATTATATGACATGGTAAAATGTTGGTTATTATATGACATAGTTAATTATATGACATATAAAATGTTTTATAAATAAGTCATAATACCTAATTACTAATAGAAGCAATTCAAAGTAATTTTTTCGGTATTTACATAATATAGTTAAGTTAATTGAAGAGTTATCAATATACATGTTATAATATTTGATTTTAATTTGTACTTGTAACTTCATTTATATTTATAAAATATACATAAATAAATATAATGTTTGAATATTAATTATATGATAAAATAAGAGTATAACACTAAATAAATTGATGATAATAATTTGTATTTATTAGTACAATGTTATTGTTTGAATTGATTATAATGGACAAATTTTTTAATAACATAGTAAAACATAATATAAGAAATAGAAGTAAATCATGTTGATATAAAATAAAAATCGTGTACTATTGGATTGAAATTATGTTTTATGTTCATGCATGGTTTATAAAAATTCATATAATAGTTTTTTTTTTTATTTGACAAGTTACATATGATAGTTATGTTTAGGGTTTAAAGTTATTCATTTGTATATTATAATAGTCGGTTTGTATCTGTATTTATACCTTAACTGAATTTGCATAATATAATTGGTTAAGTGAGGTTTAATTTTTTTCATATATAGTTTAAGTATTTTTGAATTTAGTGATTTAAAAATTGGGTTTTTTTATGAATTTTGGTTAAATTTATTTATGTTTTTTTTGTATTTTTTTGTGAAGTTTTCATGTTTTTTTTTTATCGGCGAAGTTTTCATGTGTTAACAGTGATAGATGGAATTTTAAAGTAATAAGATATTTGAGATGTTAAATTTTTGTAACTAACATGATTTTATTTTCTAACATTGGCATGCACTTTTGTAGGGTTTGCATTCTTGGATGATTATAAGCCACTAGATGATAAGCGAGCAAAATTTAGAACAACTTTAAATTTAAATATAATAAATATTTAATAATGACTACAATTTAAAAGATAATTACAATATATTTATATTATGAGTTGAGTTTGGGTTTTTTAAAATAATGTGAATACTTAAATGAGCCATCAATAATTCTTATAATATAATTGTTAATATAAATTTCTATTAAATAATTTCATCAAATATACAAATAAAGGGAAAAAATTACATTGTAATTAATTATCATTAAAATTTAAAATAAAAATTTGTAATATTTAAAAACTGAATTAGAAATCATTAAATTATTAAAAATTATTACTAATAATTTAAGAAGATGGTGCAAAATTCAGATAAAGTTTGAATGAAACTGATCATAGAAATATGAACCGGTATAAAAATATGCGTCCCTGCTATTTTCATCCCATTCTATTTTTTTGAATTTGCTTATTTCACGAAAAGCATTGTTACTTCATTGATTTTTAGTCATACTTTGTTTTATATAAATTAAACTGGTTAATATTAACTATTGTTTGTGATTATTAATAGAAATTAAAATAAATTTCTAATTAATAATATAATATAAAAATTTAAAAATACAATGTTATTATTATATTATATTATATTATAATGGATTAGTTAATAAATATATATGATATAAATAAATGTGAAACTAATATCTCACAAATATATAATAAAATTAATTTTAAGCATTATATTTAGAAATATATTTAATTGATGAATGTTATGAAAGATTTTCATTAAATAAATTTAATTTTAAGCATTATAATGAACTTAATTGAGATGGATATTATTACAAATTAGTCTAATAATAATAATAATACCATAATGAGGAATATATCAATTAAGTATCGGGATTTTTTTTTTATTGGGGTTGGTTTTCAATCTGTTTGATCATTTAAATTCCTTCCACTACAAGAAAAAAATTATTTAGAGACCAATTTTTAGCTACTAAAAGAAATATTTTCTAATTGTGACCAAAATAGTCACTAAATTAAATTTTGGTGGCTAAATAACTATAAAATAGTCTCTAACTTAATTAGATACCAATTTAGAATCTAATAACATAGGTCACTAAAACATTGTTAGCTAATGGTAGATACCAATTATCTTGACTTGATTGGTCACTAAATTCAAATTACTTATATTTTGAAGTTATTTAGCAACCAAAATCTAATTTAGTAACTATTTTGGTCACAATTAGCAACAATTTCATTTGATAGCTAACAATTGGTATCTAAATATTTTTTTCTTGTAGTATTCCTAAAGTATTGTGGCGTGTTTTAACATTTATTGCAAATAAATTTAACATTAAATCATTTTAACTAATTTGGTATACAAATCTTTATATGTAATTACATTTTTTTATCAATAACTTCTATAAAATTGGTACAAGGGTGTCACAACCATATACAATGAAGATTATAAACATATATTATTATATAAAAAAACTTTTATACAAGAATACCTTGCAGAACATAATTTATTTAATGAGAAAATTATATTTATTTATTAAATATAAAATTATCTAAGTAGAAAATAAAATAAAAAATAATTACAAACTTTTTTTTATATAATAATATATATAGTATGCATATGTTTTTTTTTCTTTTTTCCGAAACGTCTTGTTTATATCACTTAACAATAATATAATTTTGTGAATGGTTTTGTTACTTGTAAAGGTTGATGTAGTATATGACCTCTAATGGCTTTTACTTTATATGTAAATTTATAACATTCTATTAGAAGTAACTAATAATTATAGTAATTATATATAATTATTGATGAATTTGGTTCTTAAAGTTAAAAAAATATGTAGAAATTTATTTTTTCTTACACATTAAAAAATATTATCAACTTTTAGAAAAAAAATAATTAAATTCACATTTTCATGTTTGAGAGTCAAGTTGACCCATTTAAAAAGATAACAACATTAACTAATCATGTTTAACCAATTTTATTGGGACAAAATTGCTTTCGTTAAATTCAAATATATATAGAAATTTTTTTTATATTACATGTATCCTTTATACGTAAAGTTTTATATTTGATAGTTTGCATATAATGTGATATATTATTGACGCATTTTAAATAATAGTTATAAATTTAAATAACATAACAATTTTGTTTAAAAGAAGAGTTAAAATTAAATTATAATTTCTGATCATCAACAAAAATTTCTAAATGAATAAATTATGATTCTTTAAAGTTGCTATTTTTGATAAAAACTTAAGATAAAGTTACTTTATTTTTTGAATAGATTGTATTCATAGGTAAACGTTTTTTCAACAATAATTTGCATTTTTTAAAACTTGATTTTATAAGCTTCCCATCAATATAAATTTTATAATTTTTGGGTAAAATTTTATTTTAGAATTTGAATACTGAAAATAAATATGAAGTGTTTTAAAATTATACTTCGTCTAAAAAAAAGAAAAAAGAAAAGAGATGATACTTCATATTAGGTATTGTAAGTAATGGATCTGTTAGCACCAACGCTAAACATGTGATTTGATGAAGTCAATATTGTGAGCACCAAGGCTTAGCATGTGAAGCTGATGAAGACTGCCTCATAAAGAATCTGTTGGAACCAACCTGGACCACAATTGTTCAAGTGAAGACTTTGTGCCAACATGAAGATAGTTGGGTGATTAGGTCTTGGTCCTTAGTTGGATTTGTGTGTTGGTGATTGGCTTAGTCCTTAAGCATTAGTGGCATGGTTCATCACTTATGAGGTGCTAAAAAGATTCACAAATATTTTTATTAAAACTGTTTTTAATAAAAATAACCCAAAATATTTTTACTGGAAAAAGGTTTTTCAATCAATTGAATTTCTAAAACAATCGATTGAATGTGACAGTTATTTCTGTTACAACTGAAACCTTTAACTGGGTCAAACTAACGGTCAAATTCAATCGATTGAATGGTTTGTTCAATTAATTGAATTGTGACAGCTAAGTTGTTTTTAAAACTGATTTGGGTATTTAAAGGATTGCGCAATATCATTTTCAGTTAACAAAAACTTTCGAAAAGCATTCCTTGAGATTTTCTAAGAGAGATATTGCCCCTTTTGTGCGATCATCATTTTCGCAAAGCTTTTCAAATCAAGAAACCTCCAAGAACGTGAATCTTTAAAGCATCCTTGAAGTGAGGTTCTTGCTACTTTGGTTCTGGACTAAAGCTAAGTCTTCTACACCTGATCTTCATTCTTTGTATTCTGTTGTGTGTAAAAGTACTCTGTAATATTTTCTGATCCTGTTGATCTGTAATCTGTTTGCTGTTTTCAATTACTGCTGTGGGTTTACTGCTGGGAGCAGTTTGTAACTTGCTGGGAGCAAGGGTTGTAGACTGATCTTGTGATCTGTTTTAGTGGAAATCTTTGCTAGTTTGCAAAGGACTGGACGTAGCCCTTGAGGAAGGGTGAACCAGGATAAAAATTTTGTGTTCTTGCTTTTCTCCCTACTCTTCTTGATTGCTTTTATTCACTGCTGCCATCACTTAAAATTGACTGGATTAATATCTGTTTATATTGTTGATCATACTCTGAACATTTGTTTACATAATCAACTATGATTCTGAATTGTGTTTAATCTACTGGACTGTGTTTAAACATTTTAAATCTGGGTTAACACATTTTTACACTGTTAACTGTTTTCTGGGTTTAACTGATTTCTGGGTTTATCTCTGATATTTTCCGCTATGCACAATCGATTGTTTACTGGACAGTCTAGAATTACATAGTCAATTGATTGAATAAAGAACTTTCATTCTCTACTTCAAGAACAAATCAGATTTGCGAAAAGTTTTTGAAATTTCAATCCACCCCCCCTCTTGAACTCGGTTTAAATCTTATTTTACAGGATCGTCTGTGATCCACATGTTTGCTTTAATATTAAGTTTGTTGAAAAAATTGAGAATATCCATAAATACAATGAGACAACTCATATTTACATAAGAAATAAACATTACTTTTTATTCAAAACCTTAAGACACTAGGTGTGAATTTTATTTCTTATATGTTATTCTCAATGTGCAACTAGATCGTACTTGGATTCCTAACAATCTCCCCCTCAAGTACGATTCCTAACTAGTACTTCACAAATGACCCTTTAAAGTATTGCCATCATAATGGGACACACTTGTCTAAAAATTAACAGGAAGAGTTTTGATACAGGGATTTGTTAGTACCGAGGCTTGCTAAGTGAATTGATGAAGTAAACATGGATCAAAGCTTGCTAAGTGGAATGCTTGAAGCCATTATAGACCTCGATGGGAGTTTTGGTCAACTTAGGTTAGGTATGTGTGAGTGTGGTTTTGGTCAAAACCATGAGTTGCATGATATATCACTTAAGAAAAGCTCTATAATGATAAGTGCCAAATTTTAGTATTTTATGCATGAGAAAACTGAAATTTATGGGATTTTTAAGTGTTCTTTAAGGAATTGATTAACCTCAAATTGAGAGTTTTTGGATTTACAATTAGAAATTGAGTCATGAGCTAAAAGAAACCATTTAATCTCAATTGTTGTGAAATTTCAGAAAGAAAAGAATGAAGAAAATAAAAGATTGGAAGATCTCTGAAGAAAAAGAGCTAAAAAGTTAAAGGAAGATTCATTCAATCAAGAAGGAACCTACCCAGGCGAAAGCAATGCAAACTGTAGACCAAGTGCTGAAGCTGTCGCTCAGAGCTCGCTCCAGGCAAAGAGAGCTCATCAAGATCTCGCCCGAGCGAGAAGAACTTTGCCTGGGCGAAATTACCACAGAGAGCACCATGAATTTTTGCCTGAGCGAGGAGCACGCCGTCCGAGCGAGAGACCTTTTTGACGAAATATGAAATGGCACGCTGGGGTAAAAAATGGCTAGCTCAAGCGAAAGGTCACTTGAGCTAAGCCAAAAAACACGTTTATAAGGTTTTTGGAGGCTGAGAGAAGGGGATCTAGAACTGGAGGAGTGGAGAAGCATAGCAGTGACAAGAACCAAGCAAGATTACTTCCTTTTCTCAAGCAATCTTCCAATCATTGAGCTGTAATGGTTGCCATGGGTAGCCAAATCTTCATATATTGGGATTGAATGTAATCTTTTCAAAACTCATTTGTATTTTGGGATCTTGATTTATAATATTAAGTTTCTATTCAAATTTGGTATTTCCACTCATTCTTCATGCTAGATTTTATATTATCTATAGAATCTTATTTTTAATTCTTGAAAGCTACTGGAAAGTAATTTTGAGTTTATGACCTAGAGGAAAATACGCAGTAATTTGGGATTCTAGGGATAGGGTTTCGATTTACTGAATGCAATACATTGTTTCTTAATGCTGGGTAACTGATTAGATAGCCAAGGAATATGCATCTGAGAAGTTTTCTCATGAATCTCATATTTGAGGAATCAATTTGAGTGATTTTTATAAGTGCATGAAGTTTGAATAGTCACAATCTTTATAATTCATGATTTACCAAAGTTACAAATGAGTGAGATAGATAAGTTCAATCTTAGGGTGTTTCCCCAATCATTTCAGAATATTTTTACTGCTGATTAACTTTATTTCGTAAATTGCATGTTCGTAGTACTTGTTAGTCAAATCAAACCTTCCACTAAAACTTAATTTGCTTATTGAGTAGTGATGCTGAAATTCTCAAACAGAACTGTTCTCTAAGGGATTGACATCTTTACTTAACTCACTATATTACTTGTGACTCCGTACACTTGCCGAATAAAGTCTTAACAAGTTTTTGGTGCCGTTGCCGGGGAACAGTTATTGTTTTTGAATTTGAGAACATAGCTCATTTTGTACTGTGAATATTTTCATTTTCTTGTTTTTCTGTTTTCTTTTTGTTTTAGTTATTTGATAATCCTCTTGTGCTAACCCTTGCTTAAGTTGTTCCTAATTTATGTTATTGAGAGGACAATTTTCTAGAGATCAACTGCAATTTGATTCAGAAATAGAGAAGACAACTCGGAACCACCATAGAAGGAAAAAGAAATCAAAGCAAGGAGCAAGAGAAGAACCTTTCGCCAACCCTCACAAAGATATTCAAGTAAATCAAAAAGGAAATATGGCTGAAAGAGAAAGAGTTCCACCATCACCCCCACCTAAAAGAACTCTGGGGAACTATGCCATGCAGCAAGGGCCTAGACATTTCTCTTGTATTGGTTGAACAACTGTTATAGGGTGCAGTAGGTTGTTTGTTGTTGTGAGCAATGGTTGCTTGCTGGTCGCAAGTGTTGTGTATTGTGTAAAACTGATCTTGGTGCTCATTTTTAGTGAAACTATTTGCTAGTTGGCAAAGGACTGGATGTAGCCCTTGAGGAAGGGTGAACGAGTATAAATCTTTGTGTTCTTGATCTTTCTTTCCCTCTTCTTGAACACTTATCGTTTCTATTCTTGCTCGTGCAATTAATTGTCTTCGCACGTAATTGATTGTTTAATTTACTTGTGTTATTTTGCTTTCTCTTGAATTATTGTTTCATCTGTATAAATGACTTAATCTGTTCTTGATCCTATTTGAGTGTTTTCAATTGTTTGTAATCACTGTTTAATTGGTTGAATTTCTTGAAACAAATTTTTCTTGAATCAATTATTAATTCTTGTTCTGTCCATTAATCTGAACTATATTACTGTTTGATTGACCTGTAGTTTACTTTGAATATTGTTCATCTGATTGTTTTTGTGTTATTCTGAAATATTTTAGAGTAATAAAAAAATTGCTTCCGCTTTTGATTCTGGTGTTTTTACTGGTTGACTAATTTGTGTTCCTGTCATTATACTGGTTAATTGTTTCTTAACTATTTGATTTACATTTAGATTTCAGTTAAGTGCTTTTACTATTTACTGTTTGACTGAGTGTATTGTATTCAGTTGATTACTTCTGTGCTTCCAGTAAACTAATTGGTGTTATTTTCAGTTCTGTTAAATATTTCAATAGATTGATTTTGTTCTGGAATTTACTGATCCTTTGTTGTGTACTCCTTTATATCATTTTTTAGTAGTTCTAATAAAGAACTTTCATCCATTCTTTAACACTTTTCCTTGTTTGAAAATTTTTGAAAGTTCAATTCACCCCCCTCTTGAACTCGGCCTAAACTACCAGTTTTGGAAAGTGAGGATGAAAATATTTATTGAATCCATTGATCGTGGTATTTGGAATGCCATAGTAAATGGTCCTTATATTCCTATATTTGTTGTGAATGGTGTGTCTATTGTGAAATCTTATGATGAATTGTCTGAGGCTGAGAATAAGAAAGTTCAGTATGATTGTGTTGCAAAAGATATAATTACATCTACCTTGAACCTTGATGAATTTTTTAGAGTATCTCGATGCAACTTGGCTAAAGAGATGTGGGACATACTTGAGGTCACACATGAGGGAACTAATGATGTCAAGCGAGCCAAAAAGCATGCACTCATTCAGGAATATCAGTTGTTTAGGATGCAGCAAGGGGAAAATATTGCAGATCTTCAGAAATGATTTACTCATATTGTCAATCATTTGATTGGACTGGAAAAACAGTTTGATAAAGAAGAGAAGAACATCAAGATTCTCAAGTGTCTAGATAGGAGCTGGCAGCCCAAGGTGACTGCAATATCTGATACTAGAGACTTAACCACCCTCACCACAGCAGCACTATTTGGCAAGTTGAGGGAACATAAGCTTGAGATGACAAGGCTAAAAGAGATGGAGACTGTTGAAAAGAAATCCAGAAGTCTTGCACTCAAGACAAAGGCTGCAGATATTGAGTCCAGTGAGAAAAGTTCAGACGAGTGTAGTTATACTGAAAATCTCAATATTGACAAGGAGATTTCAGAAGTTTATCAAGATGAAGGGAAAAATGAAGGGCAAGATGAAGAATCAACAGAGTAAGAGGTATAACAAGAAACCTGATTCTAATTCCACTAAATTTACATATTTTGGCTATGGTAAGCAGGGACACATGAAAGGATTGTCCAAGTCTAGTGAACAAAGAAAAGGCACAAGAGAGGAAGAGCAATAAATCTGGAAAAGATGGAAAAGCTTATATAGCTTGGGAAGACAACGCTATTTCTTTGAACAGCTCTTCACATGAACATGTTGAAGCTAATCTGTGTCTCATGGTTGGAGAGGATTCAGAGGCAAGTAGTATAAATTCCAGCACTTTTTTTAATAGTACAAATTATGGTTCACTTCTTCAGGCTTTCTTTGAAACCCATGAATAAGCAAACATATTGGCCTTATCCAACGATAGATTGAAAGGGATGAATAATTGGTTGGAAGGTAGATCAAAGAGCTGGAGGATGAGATTTTAAAATTGAAAACTGATTTTGGTCATCTTGAAATAATTTACAAAGCATCCAGCGACTTTGATTCCAGCAAGCCAATTAATTGTGAAAATTGTGATGTTCCTTAAAGGAAAGTTAACTATTTGATTACTACTGCTTCCAAACTTTCAATGGGAACAACAAACCTCAATGTCATTTTAGGCTCTCAAAATTGTGTTTTTGAAAAGGCTGGCATTGGATATCAAATTGGTTTTCAAGGAAAACAAAAGAAATTCAGTAGTTTCTTTATATCAAATGAGCAACAATTTTCACCATTCATAACTTGCCTCTATTGCATGAGAAAAGGTCACTCGATTAGAAACTGTAAAGTTAGGAAATTTGATGTGCCTAAAGGACGAGTTAGGTAGGTGCCTAAAAGCATCACTAACACTTGTGGACCCAAATTTAACAGGGTACCAATGCCTCAAATTTAATCTGTTTTGCAGGTCTATTTGGCGTCCAAGAAGCAATTGTGATACCTGGACAGTGGATTCTCCAAACACATGACTAGAGATGCTTCTCAGTTAATTAATCTGAAGTGGAAACCTGCTGGATTTGTCACCTATGGAGACAATAATCGAGGAAGAATACTCGGAGTTGGTGACACTGGAGGAGATGATGATGTGATCATCAAAGATGTACTCCTAGTGGATAGATTGAAGCACATGTTACTCAGCATAAGTCAACTGTGTGACAAAGGGTACACTATCACATTTGAGCCAAACCTTTGCCTAATAACAGATTCAAAAACCAGTGAGACAGTGCTAGTAGGAATGTCCTAAGACAGGTGTAGAGGATGAGGTTCCTACTGGACAACTAGTTGATACTGGACTGGAAAAGAAAGCATAAGAAGCTAGTAAACTGCCATAAATTCAATCAATTGAACAAGGAATTCAATGGATTGAATCTGGAGCTGCTGCAGATACAATTAACTCAGGACTGTCGAAAGAGTGAAGAGTGCCAAGAAATTTGTCATTAAACAATGTCATTGGTTAAGTTTAGAACGGGGTATCAACTAGAAGATCATTTAATCATTTATGTGAGCACATGACGTTTGTATCACAAGTGGAACCCATGAATGTAGTCGATGCTTTAGAGGACAACAACTGGATCAATGCAATGCATGAGGAGCTGATTTAGTTTGCAAGGAATGAAGTTTGGTCACTTGCTCCCAGAACTGAACAGATGAATGTGATTAGAACCTAGTGGGTTTTCAAGAACAAATTGGATGAACAAGGAATCATTATAAGGAATAAGGCAAGATTGGTTGCAAATGGGTACAACCAAGAAAAAGGAATAGACTTTGGAGAAACCTATGCACCCGTGGCCAGATTGGAGGTTGTAAGGTTTTCATTAACATATGCTTGCATGAATGAATTGAAGTTGCATGGATGTTAGGAGTGCCTTTCTAAATTGATATATTGATGAAGAAGTCTATGTGAGTCAACTCCCTGAATTTGAAGATCACAAATATCCAGATCATGTCTTCAAACTCAAGAAAACTCTTTATGGTTTGAAGCAATCACCTCGACAGTGGTATGATAGGTTGAGTAATTTCCTTCTTTCTAAAGGCTATGAGAGAGGAAAAACAGATAAGACTTTGCAATTGATGTTGGACTATGGTATCCTAGTGAGGTATCTCTGAACTTATTGGTTACTCTGACTCAGACTTTGCAGGGTGAAAAATTGATAGAAAGAGTACAAGTGGAACATGACATCTTCTTGGATCTAGTTTGATATCTTGACATAGTAAGAAGTAAGCATGTGTAACACTATCTACAGCAGAGGTAGAATACATTGCAACTGGAAGCTCTTGTGCTCAAAGCTTATGGATCAAACAACAACTAAGTGATTTTGGTCTAAGTCTTTCTCAAATTCCCTTATTTTGTGACAACATTCTAGAACTAAACATATTGAGATACGACATCACTAAGGATCATGTGAATAATGGTGACTATGTAATTCAATTTGTTAATTCTGAGAATTAATTGGCTGATTTGTTTACAAAACCTCTTAATAAAGAGAGATTTAATTTTCTCATAAACGAATTGGGAATTATTGATTTGAAAAATATTAAATAAATAAATCAGCCTATACATATTTGATTCTTAGTTAAGTTTTATGCAATAAGTGTATGATCAATTAAATAAAGTCAATTTACTGGATTTTGTCTGAACCTACTGTAGTTGATATGTTATATCTGATCCTGTAAAACTTCTGATCAATTGGTTGGACGAGTGAATGCTGAACAAGGAGCCTAAAGTACCTTTGGACAATAAACTGTTGTAAGGAAGACTGCTATATTGGGAAGACGAAGATTCCACTACAGATTCCTGGTCAAATGAAAAGAATTGACCAAGGTGAGCTGGCATCACACGCAGAACGCAAGTGAGGAGTGACAAATCCACTCAACAGCACATGTCATATGTTGATTGATGGTCAATAGGTCAAAGGCTCCACATGATTCTAAAACTAAGTAAATCGTGTTACAATTTATTGCTTATAGAATCAAAACTGAAACGATTTGCTTGAGTTGTCCATCAATGTATAGCATGCATGAAATGTCTTGCATTTGGCTGAGCATTAATTTTTTTTTTTTTTTTTTTTTTTGCATAATAGCTTGTATTATATATAGCTCTATCATCAGCCACTTAAACACACACTCCACTTCATTGCATTCATAATACTCAATGGGCGTAGAACATTAACCTATCCTTATATTCACCTCCATAACCTTCTAAAATGGCATCTTCTTTCACACCAAAGAAACACACCAAAAGAGCATGTGTGAAAAATGCTGAGTCATCTATTACAATTTAAATAGATTACCTTCAGAGGTGGTTTGTAGGCAACTGTGAGAGTATGCAAGAATTTCATAAATATTACAGCAGAAAGGTGATCATTGCTCCTAAGTTCCTTAGGATGCTATGGTTGAAAGAGGAAAAGCTAGATGAAGTCAAAGAGGTTTTAAAGTTTCAGAGGCTGGAAAAACTTTTGAGGCTATCAGGAAACGTATATCCCGATTTGGTTGAGGTGTTCCTTACCAATATGTGGTACGATGAGGATACAATCTACTCCTAGGTCAAAGGTGTTGATATATGTATCAATGATGAAGTTTGGTTAGCAATTGTTGGACTGCGTAATGTTGGGATTCCTGTTGGGAGGAGCCATGCTGTTGGGCTGGAAAGATTCAACAAGGTGCAGTTCTTCAAGTCCTGCTTGAGGAACCCGAATACAGAATCTAGAAGCTACTCAGTAGGTAGACTGGCTGTAACTCCACGAATTCTAGCTTTCATTGTCATCTGGTTGTTGACTCCCATAGGATTCAATCATGTCGCAACCAAGATCACGACGGGGTGATCAAAAAAATTATTTTAATTTAAAAATATTTAGATTGAAAATTGGAGTAGCCACCATAGTTTATTATGAAAAAACATAGAAATACTAATAAATTAAAATAAACACCAATAATAACTAAAATAAACCAAAATGCAAATAAAAATGATAAATAAAACAAATAATTTTTTTTATGTTTTTGGGCCTGACAAGTGAAAACGTTTTAGGTTGAGTTCAAGAGGGGGG
>Ga0209700_106778_pt1 | contig 17180 bp, 10 predicted proteins | sample SiratroredBW_FD_187528 | JGI IMG/M metagenome (GOLD analysis project Ga0209700, IMG submission 187528) | Root nodule microbial communities of legume samples collected from California, USA - Siratro red BW (SPAdes) (version 2) | ecosystem: Host-associated > Plants > Roots > Nodule | place: USA...
CAGAAAAAAAAAAAAAAAAACAAGTGAATCAGTCAAGCTCCCTGTTTTCCATCTGTTTTGTGTGAAACTAGTTTTACAGTTTTCTTCACAGCTTAGCTTTGTTTACTTTCATTCTCTACACGAAGAGAATCCTTGTTTTCCTTTGTCCTTAGTGTGATAATCAATACAAAGTTAACTTCTCAGTTTCTCTTTTCTCTCTATCTTGACTTACAGAAAGAAAGAGCATGGAAAACCACAGTCTTCCTCTGGAGTTGGCAAGAGAAATTCTTCTGAGATTGCCAGTGAGATCTGTGTTGCGTTTTAAGTGTGAGTGCAAATCATGGCATTCTCTCATTTCCACTCCTCAATTTGCCATTTCCCATTATGACTTAGCTGCTTCACCCTCCCATAGACTTCTCATCAAATCAAAGGACTTTTCTGTTCAATCCATTGATATAGACTCACGGCTTTTCAAACAATCCAGTGCAGTGCATTTCCTTTGCCTCCCTCCACCACCCCCACGCCCTATTGATGATTATCATTACAAATATGAGCTTTTGGGTTCATGCAGAGGACTAGTACTTTTATGCTACCTGGGAGATCTCATTCTTTGGAACCCATCAATAGGTGTCCATAAACGTGTCCCAGACTTTGCAGGTGACTCAACCAATGATGTTCTGTATGCTTTTGTGTATGACAAATCAACAGCTGAATATTGTTTAATTCTTGTTGGATGGGACGAGTTTGAAAACAATGAGTCTCAAAGTGATGAGAGGAAAGCTGAAGTCCTGATTTTCTCTTTCAAAACTGCTTTGTATGTTCCATGTAAGAGCATTTATTTTCCATACAAGTACATCGGAGACAAATTCTGCGCTGGGACACTGTTCAGTGGGGCTATTCATTGGTTGGTTTTCACTGAGGATGAAAATGTCCCTGTGATTATTGCCTTTGATATGATACAAAAGAGTTTGTTAGATATTCCTCTCTTCGACCATTTCACTGTGGAAAAATATGATGTTTATAGTTTTGGGGTAATGGGAGAATGTCTGAGTGTGTGTTGCAAGGTCAGAGGGTGTGCAAGTGCAGAAATATGGATGATGAAAGAATATAAAGTGCAGTCATCTTGGACTAAGTGTGTGGTTATACCCTTTCATGAATTTTTCGATCGGTTTTGCCCCGTATGCATCACTAAAGATGGTAAAATTTTTGGATCAAACATTGGAGGAAGATTAGAGAAACGTAATCATAAAGGAGATCTGCTTGAGTTTCTGAACTATGGTGGAGGTGGAGAGTTGCACTATATCGATCTACGGTTTGCTATGTATAGAGAGAGTCTACTGTCCCCGAGTAGTGAAGATGACCAGCAGTAACAGATTAGAAAATTCAAGGTATCCATTGTTCTCCAATCCCTTTCACCATTATATTCTTTCTTGTTCATCTTGAATTATGGAATATCAGACTCTTTCTTCTCAGTTTTTCTCAGTTTTAAGAGAAGTGTAAGTTGATTTTTAAGCATTGGACTTATTGGATGGAGCAATGATTGCCTAATGATCGATGAGTAGTGCATCTTAGTTTTATTTTCTTTTTTCTTTTGTTGTTTTGTTCTTGAATGCAAGAGATAAAGGTGTTGTGACTTTTCTAATGGTTCTCCTTAATTTATTTGTTTGTTTTTTTATATAGTTTGTGTGAGTTGATTTAGTGAAGGTTTTAACACTGTAAAATTTGAAAACATGAAAGGGAAGCGCCTGAACGGAGAAAATGAAAGTGTCTTCATCTTTTTGGGGTCTTTTACTCCAAAGGCTTCTGCTTGCATTCCATTACCAAACCCCTTCCCCACATGACCACGAGCTCTACTTCACAAAATCCTGTCACTGCTCACTATTTTTCCCAAAATGTGTTTTCAAAAACTTCCTCACCTCATTCATTTATTAGGTTCTATAACTCCAAAAATAACTCAAATATATATTTGGTTATCACTCATCAATTATTTGGGTACCTACAATCAAGGTTTGACTATTCAACCACACATTACCAATGTCAACATTTAATAGAGTTTCAAATCTTCCTCCACTACACTTATTACATATTTTCCTCTTGAAAGTGTGCTTACAAACTCCCTTCAGTCATGGCCATTATACATTTTTGGTTTTTGATGTTTAGGGAGTAATGTTTTGCCACATGAGCACGAGGTCCACTTCACAAAAATTATTTGACACAAAAACATTTTATAGAAATAAATTATAGTTAACACACAGTTTTAGTACATTGATCAAAGTCTCAAAAATCATGTTTCCAAAATATGTGTTCGTGTTTGTCATGTTGATTTAGCTTTTAGCAATATAATTAAAATAGAAATAAACTCTAAAGCTTTTTATGATTGTAATTAGCAGTAAAAGTTATCATTAAATATTATATATATAAACATATTTTACCTATTTCCAATGTTTTTTTTTTCTGTGCCATTATTATAGCTGCATATTGATAACAATCATAATTTGTAGCTGTGTTCCCACACGATTAGTAAAATTGTTTTATAATATTTGGTTCCCTTATAAAAATGAAATATAAATATCAAACAATTTGTTCAATGAATCTCAAATTTAGAATGGACAATCGAAGCTCCTTCTAAAAATATAACCGTAAAAAACAATATTATTCAATTTCAAAAGCGCAATAATTAAAAAATAAAATAATATTTAATAGCTTAAAAAATATTGATTTTTATATTATTTAACTAAAACTTTTATAAAATTTTGTAGCAATCTTAAATTAAATGATAACGAACGATATTTTCATGCTTTTATATTTAAGTATAAAACCAATAAAATTGATACATTAGTAATAAATCCATGCACTATTTTTTTTATTATTACGTCATATTTTTTTACAAAAGATCCCTTTATGTGTTGATAAAAGTAAATAAATGTTTTAGAAACAAATCATCAATATCAAAGATGATTTCTTTATAACTTTCTTATCTATTTGAAATATTTACCCACATTTTTATGATCAAATTTTTCTGAAAATCTAACCATGTACTTTAAATAATGTCAACATTCTTGATAATCTTATAATCCATCTATAATATTCAAACTCAAAATCTTTCTTAATCTAATTCCACTTTAATGTTGATAACATTACAGTAAACAAATTAGTCCTTACAATTTCCTTTCTATCTTACTTTTCATGTGACCTAATTGTTTTTTGTTATTCGTAATACTCACTTTCTGTAACATTTTCACCATACATATACGATTATTTATAGCTTATATAATAGTTGAATTTTAAAATTTTCATAATCCAATTAAACAGTTTTTATGTCCTGATGAACAAGTAAAAAAGAGGTCACAATTATTGTTCTTCAAAATAAGAAATTATTAGGATTTCAGAAACCCAATTGTTAAAGAAATCAAAGTAAGTCTGTAAAAAAAATGAGGTTTAGTAAAAAAATTATATTTTAAAAGTCTTGTGACTAGTGGTATGCACAAAATTACAAGTACCATCTTTTAGAGAAGCTGTGTTGGTGGTGTACACAAGCTTCACAAAGCAAGAAGCCCTATCTAAAAGAAAATTATACATATAAAGTTGGTAGATATGTTGAGTTTTTTAATTAATATGTTGATAGGTGTTAGATTTTCTAATTTGAGCTTATTTCCATACCTATTAAGAAATTAGCATCTTCACTTTCTGCTTTAAAGATTCCTTGCTTATATATAATAGTTGACAGCATGGATCAGTACCCCTTAGGATTTCCATAGATTAACCCCTTCACAAAACACAACTTCAAACTGACACAATTTTAAAGATCAAATATTTTTTTTTATAAAAAAGTGAACAAGTGGCAAATATAATAGTGAAATACCAGCTTTAAGAGCCTTCCAATTTCCATTCCAAATTGTTTATCGGAAATGGGAAAAGAGAGTAGAAGCTGCCATTCTGAAAATTGATGCCATGTTAAATAAGTCAGACAGAAACAAAACAAGTGAATCAGTCAAGCTCACTGTTTTCTATCAGTTTTGTGTAAAACTAGTTTTACAGTTTTTTTCACAGCTTAGCTTTCTTTACTTTCATTCTCTACACGAAGAGAACCCTTGTTTTCCTTTGTCCTTAGTGTGATAATCAATACAAAGTTAACTTCTCAGGTTCTCTTTTCTCTCTGTCTTAACTCTATCAGAAAGAAAGAGCATGGAAAACCACACTCTTCCTCTGGAGTTGGCAAGAGAAATTCTTCTGAGATTGCCAGTGAGATCTGTGTTGCGTTTTAAGTGTGTGTGCAAGTCATGGCATTCTCTCATTTCCTCTCCTCAATTTCCCATTTCCCATCATGACTTAGCTGCTTCACCCTCACACAGACTTCTTATCAAATCAAAGGACTTTTCTGTTCAATCCATTGATATAGACTCACGGCTTTTCAAACAATCCAGTGCAGTGCATTTCCTGTGCCTCCCTCCACCACCCCCACGCCCTATTGATGATTATCATTACAAATATGAGCTTTTGGGTTCATGCAGAGGACTAGTGCTTTTATGCTACCAGGGAGATCTCATTCTTTGGAACCCATCAATAGGTGTCCATAAACGATTCCCAGACTTTGCAGGTGACTCAACCAATGAAGTTCTGTATGCTTTTGTGTATGACAAATCAACAGCTGAATATTGTTTAATTCTTGTTGGATGGGACGAGTTTGAAAACAATGAGTCTCAAAGTGATGAGAGGAAAGCTGAAGTCCTGATTTTCTCTTTCAAAACTGCTTTGTATGTTCCATGTAAGAGCATTTATTTTCCATACAAGTACATCGGAGACAAATTCTGCGCTGGGACACTGTTCAGTGGGGCTATTCATTGGTTGGTTTTCACTGAGGATGAAAATGTCCCTGTGATTATTGCCTTTGATATGATACAAAAGAGTTTGTTAGATATTCCTCTCTTCGACCATTTCACTGTGGAAAAATATGATGTTTATAGTTTTGGGGTAATGGGAGAATGTCTGAGTGTGTGTTGCAAGGTCAGAGGGTGTGCAAGTGCAGAAATATGGATGATGAAAGAATATAAAGTGCAGTCATCTTGGACTAAGTGTGTGGTTATACCTATTCATGACTTTCTTAACGACCGCTTTTGCCCCGTATGTATCACTAAAGATGGTCAAATTTTTGGATCAAACATTGGAGGAAGATTAGAGAAACGTAATCATAAGGGAGAGCTGCTTGAGTTTCTCAACTATGGTGGAGGTGGAGAGTTGTACTATCTTGATCTACGGTCTGCTATGTATAGAGAGAGTCTACTGTCTCCAAGTAGTGAGGATAACTAGCAGTAACAGATTAGAAAATTCAAGGTATGAATTGTTCTCCCTTCCCTTCACCATTATATTTTACTATATCACTGTTTTTTCTGCTAAAATCTTAGAGAATTTCCAATTAACATTCTAACATTTACATGACATTCTTGTTTCCCGCAGGCCATGAAATATACATCTAACTTGAACTGATGACACGGCTAGCAGAAACATAGCACTTAGAAGAGGTGCCTTGCATATGATATTAAATCAGTGTTAATGCAGAAATAGTGTCTGTTTTAGTGGTGATTTCAATAAAGTTGGAGTTTCAACAGACTCTGTGTTTCAGATTACCTTTTTTGCTCTTAGTGTTATTGTGCTTTAGAACATCTTTTTTTGCTCTTAAAAGTTATTATGTTTGCAGTTTGTTTCTACCGTACGCTTTTACATAGTTTTCAGATTCAAGCCAACTTATGTGGTTCTTTCCCTATTTTACCATGTCCACAAATAACCTCCCAGCCCTAATCTCACAAATTAATAACCCCAGAACGTGGAGTTCCTCAACGAACCTTGGTATAGAGCATGGAATGTTATCAAATTAGAATAGAGCATGAAAAAACTTGGTGTAAAGTATACTTTAAAGATCTTGTGGTAAGTTTTTGAGTCTGTTTTTCACTCGAGTACCAACAGCATAAAAAAGTCACGCAGAATGTCACATAAGTGTGACTTTTTTATACTATTGTGGAGGGCTGATCACTCAATTGGAGATGAGAACCAAAACCCATGCAATAAGATGAAAATTGGCGCAACCATTGTGAGAAACAAGAAAAATGCATTCGGCATATTCAAGAAAGAAGTAGAAATACAAGACAACAAATAGAAATGAAACTCAAAATGGAATAAAGGGAGAAGGAAGGAAAGAACCCGAAACCTTGAAGGAGAATTCCATGCAAGCCACTGCTTTAGAAAACTTTTCAAGATAACACTCAAAGGAAAAGAAGAGGAACCTCTCAATTCTCTCAAGACAACTTTTGAAGGTAACTAATTTATTCACGTATCTATGTTTTAGAAGAGAGGACACTTTTTATATGGCAGTGTATTTCTTCGAAGGAGGTCCAAGAGACATAAAAAGAGTTAACTTTGTTAATCTAAGAGTTAACCATGATTAATTAAGCTAATCTCTTAAAATTACAAAATACACATGGTAGTTTCCTATATTTAAGGAATGTAATAATTATAAAATGATGACTAGGATTTTAAGAGTTCTAAGTTCAATGATATTAAAGGCTTTAAGAGTCAAAGGATGACTCAAAGTAACTCATGTGCTCCTTTCATATGCTCATGTGAGTTGCATGTGCTAGTTTAAGATTTTTAAAAAAGACTTCTTACTTTCTACATTTAGAACCATGATTCTCTCAGGTTATTATCATCAAGTACTTGTTTTTCTCAAGTTCTTCTTGTTTTCCAAAAACTACACATATCCAATTCTCTAATCTCTTTCTCCAAAAACTTTTAAGACTTCGTCTGTCTTTTATCTCTTTTCTCTTCTCTCTTAAACAAATTCTTCCTTACTCTCGTATGTGTCACTTTTGTTGCTCAAACAAAAGCTATGCTTTAACTTCTTAACAATGACCAAAACTGTATCCTTTCTCAAAAGAAATTGTTTGCCGAAAAATTTGTTATTTGGTTAAGTTTTTCTCTAAAGCAAACTAGATATGCTCCTTGCCGATCTCCATATGTATAGCATGGTGCAATTTTTTATTACAAGCATTTCTGGATTTTATTTCAAAACCTTCCAGTGTCAGCAAGAGATTTTATGTATTGAATCTAAGGGCAGTTTTCTCAAAATTAAATTTTCAGTGGTGGATACATTGATTTTAGTCCGTGGAAAGATTTATTTTATATTTTTTTTATTTCGCTCTTTTATAAATATTATGAAAAAAAAAAATCATCTAAAGTACTGTGGAAGTCACTAAAATGTTTTTTTCTGCTTGTTTTCCAGTTTAATCCCGACAGCACCACAGGGCAAGTTGTCTCTCCTAAAGAAGAAGTGATCAGCCTGACGAAGATAATAGACGTAGTTTGTTTCCCACACACAGCTCGAGCTTATCATCTTCAGCACTGCACCGAACCCTTCAGGTTGGTTATGTAAAATATGGGTTGTGCTAATAAATTCTCTATATGGTGTGTTTCTTGCTTGCTACTTGCTGTTTATGTTCTGTTTTTGTGTCACATGAGTGGGAGCTTTGGATAACAGATCGATGTTCAATTAATCCTCACACATACATAGTGATTATAGCTATATCTGATATCACTTCAAGCTATACTTTGTTTTTTCAGGTGGCTTGTAGTGGATTATATATTGATTACATTTTCAACCGCATGTATATGCTTCACATCATGTTTTCTAGGCTTGCTTAAAGGAACTGACTTTTCTGATCTGAACCATGCCTTTTTCTCAGCCATGCTAAATGTGTATGAAATCGGTGTTATCCCTTTGGTTACATCAATTTTGTGTCATCAACTCCTAAAATTAGCAATTTGAGATTCACTTGTTTGATATTAATAATTAAACTTCTAAACTAGCACATTCAACATGTCAGACCAAAACTGAGAGGTACTCCCTTTTATATATGTTGTATTTAACATGAGTAATTGCAGATTTTCACCCAGTAATTACTTGGGAGAACTAAAATGTTAATTATACTTATCGACATGATTTTATTTTTATTAATGTATTAAACAATTAACATGAATTTCCTAATCAAATTTCAGGACAGAGAAACCTGCAATGGATTCAACGGCTCTTAGGCACCTCCACTTTGTTTTCATCCCCTTAATGGCCCCAGGTCATATTCTCCCCATGGTAGACATGGCCAAATTGTTGGCACAACGCCAAGTGAAAGTGAGCATAGTGACCACACCCCTCAATTCCATCCAATTCCAAGCTAGCATAGAGAAAGAGATTCGATCTGGATCTCCCATTCAAATTCTAAATGTTCAGTTTCCATGTAAGGAAGCTGGACTACCAGAGGGATGTGAGAGCATAGACACTTTGCCTTCAATGGATCTACTAAACAACTTCAACACCGCTTTAGACTTGTTGCAGCAGCCACTAGAAGAGCTACTTGAAAAGCAAAGACCCTTCCCAAGTTGCATAATTGCCGACAAATATATCATGTGTGTGGCTGAAGTTGCAAACAAGTTGAATGTTCCAATAATAATATTTGATGGAACCAGTTGTTTTTTTCTCCTATGCAGCCACAATTTACAAAAGGATAAAGCCTATGAAGCTGTGTCAGCTGAAGAGAAATTTCTTATCCCCGGAATTCCCCACAGAATCGAATTGCAAAGATCTCAACTTCCTGGGATGTTCAATCCCGGCACAAACCCGAAGTTGAATGCTCGACGTGAGAAAGTAATGGAAGTTGCAGAAAAATCACATGGCGTAGTGGTTAATAGTTTTGAGGAGTTGGAAGCAGAATATGTTAAAGAGTATCAAAGATTTTCGGGTCATAAAGTATGGTGTGTTGGCCCTGTGTCATTGTCCAATAGGGATGATATTGACAAGTCTCTAAGAAGTAGGAGAGACTTAAGTTATGAGAATGAATATGTGAAGTGGCTAGATTCATGGTCTCCGAGGTCAGTGATTTATGTCTGCTTTGGTAGCCTAAACCGTGCAATACCAGAGCAGCTGATAGAGCTCGGGATGGGTTTGGAAGTGACTAAAAGGCCATTCATTTGGGTGCTTAGAGGTGCATATGGAAGAGAGGAGATGGAGAAGTGGCTGTTGGAAGATGGGTTTGAAGAAAGGGTGAAAGGGAGAGGGCTTTTGATCAAGGGTTGGGCGCCACAAGTGTTGATCTTATCACATAGAGCAATAGGAGTGTTCGTGACACATTGTGGATGGAATTCCACACTTGAAGGGATTTGTGCTGGCGTGCCATTAGTAACTTTTCCTCAGTTTGCTGAGCAGTTCTTCAATGAACAACTTGTTGTACAAGTTGCAAAGATTGGGGTGAGTGCAGGAGCTGAATCTGTCGTGCACTTGGGTGAGGAACATAAGTCTCGGGTTCAGGTGACTAGGGAAAATGTAAAGGATTGTATTGAGAATGTAATGGGTGAAGGCCAAGAAAAAGAAGAGATAAGGGAAAGGGCTAGAAAGTATGCAGATATGGCAAGGAAAGCAATGGAACAAGGTGGTTCTTCTTACCGCAACATGTCCCTACTAATTGATCACATTATGCATTTCAAAGGATTGCACAAAAGCTAAGACACAAATGGATTCATCCTTGTTTTGCTTGAAATATACCTGAGTTCCTACCTTGTTCTTCAATGTGTTGTAAGATTGTTAAGTTTGATCATTGACAGAAACAATCCTATTAGCCTTTAACCCCTTTCTCCTGGAGTTTATAGAGAAAACTTTAGGACATTGATGAACATGTCTATAAAAAGAAAAACATGAAAAAATAAGTAAAGAAAGAAGTTAATGTAAATGATAAATAACTTGATAAGTATTGTAACAACGAAGGAAGAATGTATAAGAAACATAGATTGATTGCATCAGAGAAAAACCGATAAGGAAAGCAAGACATGAACAACCACACTCTTCCTCTTCTCCCTCTGGAAGTGATCAGAGAAATTCTTCTGAGATTGCCGGTGAAGTCCCTTTTGCGTTTCAAGTGTGTTTCTAAGTCATGGCTTTCTCTCATTTCCAATCCCAAATTCGGCATTTCGCATTATGACCTAGCTGCCACACCTACCCATCGAATCCTTATGAGATCAAACGATTTTTATGCTCAATCCATTGATACAAACGCACCGTTTATAGATCGTCAAGAGGGTACGTTTTGTTTGCTTCGTGCTGTGCATCTCCTTCTCCCCCCTCCTTCTCCTCCACGCATTCCGGATTTTTTTCACTTCGATGATTTTCGCAATCAACCTTACATTTTGGGCTCATGCAGAGGGTATATTCTCTTGTACTACGAGAGGGGCGATGATCTCATTCTATGGAATCCCTCAATCGGTGTTCATAAACAATTACCACACTTTGAATATGACAACATAACCCGTGAATTCCTCTATGGTTTTGGGTATGACTCATCAAAAGATGACTATTTGATTACCATTATTCCATTCTCATCTCCGTTTTCTGCTGACAATGAAACCCATGTTTTCTCCTTCAAAACTGCTTCCTGGAACATTGTCCTTGTCAATTTTCCATATTCAGATCCTGGAAATTGCCTTGCAGTCAGAGCTGGGTCACTCTTCAATGAGACCCTTCATTGGTTGGTTTTGTCCAAGGAGAAAAAGGTTGTTGTCATTCTTGCCTTTGATCTGGTAAAAAGGAGTTTTTCAGAGATTTCACTGTTTGATCATTTAACTGCTCAAAAATATATAGCATGTGGTTTGAGGGTAATTGGAGGATGTCTCTGTGTGTGTTACTCGGTCGAAGGCAGTGCAAGTACTGAAATAAGGGTGATGAAAGAGTACAAAGTGCAGTCTTCTTGGACCAAGTTCATTGTTGTACCTACTGGTGACTTTTCCCCCATATGCATCACCAAAGATGGTGGAATTTTTGGATCAGATATGAGAAGTTTAGAGAAGTATGACGATAAAGGAGAGCTCCAAGAGCATCGTGCATATGGTGTACAAGAAGAGTTGTTCTACTGTCTCAATCTACAGTGTGCTATGTATAGAGAGAGTTTACTGTCACTTCCCACTGTCATTCGGAATCCAAGTGAAGATGACCATCAGCAACTGATAAGAAAAATCAGGGTATGCACTCTTTCACCGTTGTATTCTTATTCATCTTGCTGGTCATATTTCTTTCTTCATTTTTTTTAAATTAAAATATTAAATGCACGGAAAGATGGTATTTGGTGGTGGTGGATTCAATTTACCTTTCATGGATAAAAACAAAACATTTGATGTCTTGATTACCATATTACTGTTTACTGTAAAATTTTTAAGAGGATGTCCTAATAATATTCTAACATTTTCATTAAGCTAATGTTTTCTGCAGGCCGCAAATTTGACAAGAATGTATAGTTAGCTCAATGTCACTTTCCTTCAATTGATGACACTACCGCATAGCACTTGGAAGAGAATGGCATGTCTATCTACGTATTAAATCATCTTATCTTAGTGTAGAACTAGTGGTGATTTCAGTAGAGTTGCAGTATGAACAGACTTTATAGTTTAACTATGTCTCAAAGGTGGAGTTTGCAAAAATTTTATGCAGTATTGTTTGCAGTTTGTTCCTCTAAGGCTCGTTTACATAGTTCTTATATCCAAATCCTACTTATTTGATTATTTACCTCGATTTACAAACCCCATAACCAATCTCACTAATTAATGACCCCGTAGCCATACTTGCTATTGAATGGTGTTGTTTTCTCATGACAAACTTCTAGGATTTCATTTCAAAGCCATAAAATGCTAGTTAGAGATTTTATTTGTTTAATCAATGGACACTTTTAGACATCTACTTGTTTTGTCATTCACGGTAACCGGGCTTCAAATAAAGCATCGCAATCTGTAGCTTCAGTATCATAATCAGAAGTTTCCATCAACAACTAAAGGATTTAAACATAACCATTTGCAACATAGAATCTCTAAAATGGTCACGTCCTTAAATTTATTGCTAGTAATACATTAAACATGTATCAATTTTTTCAGCAGTAGTCGATATATGGCCGCACACCCATGCCCATGTTAATTTTTCTACTCATATCATAACCATATTACAATTTCCATAGAGAAAGTAAGTTCACCATGTAGAAGGGGTTATTAGACAATTATGAATGGAGGATGGTAGTATTAAGCTAAGGAGAAGCATTCTTTGAAGAAGTGGAGGATGTGTCAAGGCTGCTAGGTGGAGGGAATAGTGGAGGAAAAGGAACGGGAAAAGCTGGTGGTGATGGGGATGGAGTTGAACCTGGTACTGTTGGGAAAGGAAACAGTGGTGGTGATGTTCCTGTTGAGGGAGGCTGAAATGGGTTAGGAACAGTTGGTGATGTTTCTGGTGGCTGTAATGGGTTAGGATTTAGAGATGGTGGCTGAAATGGGTTGGGTACAGTAGGTGATGGAAACAATGGGTTAGGAGGAAATGTGATGCTACTAGGGTGAGCTATTTTCTGATCCAAAGGTTGAACCTTTGGGGTAATTCCTGCAGAGACTGGTGGTGAGAGTGATATTCCTGAAATGGGTGGCAAAAGAGGGAGCGGTGGCAATAATGGTGGAAGGTCAGGTAATCCAGGAAGGGGAGGAAGGAGACCACCAGGTGTCTTTGGGTCCTGAAGTGGAGGAGGGAATGATGGATCAATTTTTGGATGAAATACAGTTTTCACAGAATCAAGGCCTTTCTCGTTTTGAATGCTTGGTTTTTGGTTACAAAGATTTGGCTGTTTAAGAGGCTTGAATGAGAAAAAGCCGGCTGAGAATATGTGTAGTCCTTGCTTTCTGGACTTGAGGCGCAGTGAGGAAGAGGTTGCTGCCGAGGCCACAGCACAATAAGGCTCACTGCTATTTATCAATTTCACAGTGCATCCCTTGATCCTCTTCACATGTTTGCTCACTGAGAAAGGTAACTGTACCTTGAACTCCCCATGCCTATCTGTCTTCACTTCTTTCCTGAACCTTGGCTTTGTGGTCCCATGTCCATCTCTGCATTCTACAGCAACTGATGCACCTGCCATCAAGATTATAGGAAAACATAAGACAGCATAACTTAAAATACCAAAATTTAGATGATGTCTGTTAGTTTTAGAAATATGAAACTGTGAACAGTTTTAAAATAATAACTCAAGCAGTGAAAACGCACCTGAAATGAAGTGGTTGCCCATAGAGAAATCCTGTTGGAAGCATGTGTCACAGTAAACAGTGCCAACCACAACAGCAGAGGGAAGCTTCCTGTTATAGCTATCCTCACAACGAGTTGTACCAAATGTGTGACTGAGAAATAGTATTACAAGGAACCAAGACATTCTCAGGTTTACTTCTCTTAGAAATTCTTTTCTATGAGTAAAAGCTATAATGGGTGATTTTGCTTCCAAGTAAAGGCTATATCTTTGTTCTCTCTTGCTATCTTTTACAAAGAGAGTGAAGTACAAAATATTTTTATAGCCTACAGATGACGAGACTATTTATGTTTATCATGCGAAAGCCAGTCAACTGTCAACTAAAATGCAGTAATTGCAGGCTTGTTTTCCCATCACTAAACAGCTAGAAAAGAAGGTAATTTGGTGGGTGGAAAAGTTATATAAAGAGAAACTCGTAGCCACTGTTCTATTAAATTGAATGTTTGTTTCTTTATTTGTACGAAAATACAAGAAGGTATGGTTGTGTCCCTGTTGGATCACGAGACAGAAAAAGTAGCCGCAGAATCTGTGAGCATAATATGCAAGACATGACCATGCAGGATGAAAGCTAGCACAAAGTGTGTTAGCATGACCTGTTTGGATATGAATTCCAAGCTGCAACTTGTGAGCACCTTGTGATGCAAATATGCATGCAAGTATTTTACTATTATAATAATGGTCTAGGGAGTTTAAGATGATCGGTTATGTTGTTTAGGAGATAAGCATGTGAGGAAACAGAGAGAAAATAATAAATTGCTGCAGAAATGACACTTATTCTCGCCTCATAGTTTAAAGCTAAAACAAGAATATTTTCATCCGAGTGTAAAAAGAAGTAATGTTATTGGTGTATCATTTTTTTTGAACAAAATATTATGATATCATTGTTCTAGAGTATGATAAATCCATAGGCATAACTTCTCTAAACTTTTGAATTAGTTTCCGCTTATTTGCTGTTAGTTCTGAATTTGATGTTTCTGTTGTGTCAAAGTTAACTTACATGTACATGTACCTAATGAAAATGTGACATACAGGTAGAAATTTATTAGTATGATAAAATTAAATTTCTTTATATATAATAAATTCGAAAACAGATTCCCAGTGATTGCTCACAAGCCCTGTAAACTTTAAAGTATACCATAGCAGTAAAGAAAAGATTGATTGATTAATGTAATTTACGAAGAACTCTCATTCCTTGGCTTCTAATCTGTTGGGAAGTTTTTAAGAGGATAGCACAATTTGTGTACTTCCACTGTATATGCAAGCTCATATTTACTGTGATCACGATATTCACACCCATATCACTGTATGTGTATATATATATAAGGTAAAGTCATTTGGTTTACATTGGAACACTGAAAAATGACCATTAGACTCATTAATAGGAGACTAAAGGGTGTGAATGAGTTATTTGCAACTTCTTGTGTCATTTGACCAACTAAAATTATTTTGCACATACTCTCTAATCACAAGGTCATACAATTTTCAAAATTTTTTAACTCCAAACGTTATTAAATACTGAAGTGAAACCAAGTTTCAGTCAGGTATTATCACAAGTATAAGATCACTCAAACAATCATTTTCTTCGCATTAATGGTTTAAATTAATAAATTAAGATATTATAACAAAATATTCATTAATTAACTAAGTATATTCGTGCTATTTAATCCAAAAGACTACGCAACCCTTGCCTCGTCTTTTTAGTTGTATTAATAACCTGAATAAGCATAAGTCAGGCATCAACGTAAATATTTCAAGTGACAAAAAAATAAATTAGGAGATTTATTAATTAAAAAACAAATTATATACTTCTATTTCAAAAAATAGTCATTTTCGATTGTAATAAAAAACAAAAGTCTTTAGTTGTTTTCAAATAATAGTTTTTTAGCATTTTTAAACCACTGAAATAAAATTTACTAATACCCCTACATATAATTAAGAGAAATTAATACAGAACTACTAACATTGAAAAAAAAATATATTAAAATGATTGAAAACTTAAGGGAGTCTTTAACTAAAATTATGATAATTAAAATATCACTTAATCTAAATCCACTAAAATTATATAAGATTGTTATTTTAAAATACAAAAGATATGCTAATAAATTAGGGCAATAGCTCCCGTGTCCCAATTGTATTTTACAAGGCAAACTACACATTCAATGTCAAATGTTAGACTAATAAGATAATAATACACCTTTTACAAAAAAAAAAAAAAAAAAAAAAACCCTACCAAATTTGCTATTTTAAATATCTGATTAGGTTGTGTTTGATATAGTAAAGAAATAACCAAGTGAGGTTAACAAAAGAAAATTAAACCTAATTTCAAAGTTGCCATGCAATGTCAAATCTAAACTGAGGACTCTTCTGCAAAGAATTTTAAGCTATTTCTAAAACAAGAAATCACAAAACCGTTGAATCTTCGAATGTGAACCACATTAGTTTTGTGGGCCGTTACACCTTGTGAATTTCAAAAAGAAAATGTCCTACTACACTACCTTCCCCTCGGCAAATCCGTTCAACTCGACCTTCTTTTTTCCTCAACGCTTCTAACTGTATACAACCAGACCAAACCAGAGTTGAGCAAATGAAGCCGAAATGCCTTCATAAGATTCAATGCCAATAATCACTGCCAATTACAATGAACAATCCACCCCACTACATAAAATCTAAAATGACACACACTTCACGCTTCTAAAGAAAAAGTGGTGGTAGAGTATCTCTGAAAGATCAAGTGGGCAATACTCTTTTTCTTAAGATCTTCGTCTATCAATATATAGACAACAGCTGTCATATTCCATCCCAGACGACAACCATCAGAGATTGACAGCTAAGTGGGACATGTTTAGATGAACAGTACTTCACAAAATTTGTTTTCTCCACGTGCTTTATAATTCTAACTACAACAGCTCCTTGTCATAGAATGCAAGAAGCTGCTTCACATGATTATGCCATGCAGTTACATTTTGCCCATCCACTGTTACCCAGTCAACAACTGTCGATGCTGGCTGCTCCCACCACTCATCAAGCTGCAGAAGATGTTACTATTTAATAATAATAGAACAAGAATAAGGATGGAAAACTGATGAAAGTGGCGTATTATTGAAATGTGATAGAAAATAACTTATCCTATATTAATTGTTCTATATTATTTCTTTATCAGAATTAGAAACTGCGTTTATGATAGTTAGACATAGACAATAACTGATGGCAGCTATGTACATTTGATAGTAGGGTGTGCAATTAAAGAGGTATTGTTATAGCAGTTTGTGGATAGAGAATACTTTTTTGTAGGAAACCTTTGTATATTGCTATAAAAACTTCAAGGTGAGATATATAGAAAGAAAAATTGAAATTAACTTCTTCATAAGTTTAAATTAATTTATGCACAAGCTTATTTGAAAAAGCTCTCATATAGCTTCTTCATAAGTTAAAAAGCTTATCCATTGGTGCTCTATCAAATTGAATAAAGAATATATCTCCTCTACTCCACTTTCTCGGCACTTGAAGGAGGAGTTTTGATGTGTGCCCCGTGTGAATTGCTTCTTTCTTATCTGTTTCTATGCTATGCCAAACTACAAATGCATTTAAGATGGGGTTTTCTTTCTTGGCTTTCTCTCTACAATTTTTCTTACAACAAACAAAGCATAATAGCAATAATAACGGTATAACTCACCAATCCCCTGACATATTTGCAATCTTCCAAGCTCTGCTGAGCACTCAAAATAGCAGTCTTAAGTTCAGGCAACCATTCTTCCATGATAGTTTTCTCCTGTTTTGCAGCCAAACTCAAAGAAAAACTCGTTGTCCTGTATCAATATATCAGATGTCAAGAAAAAAAAAAATGGTTTTCGACAGATTAGAACATGTTTAGGAAGGATTATTTTCCCTGATCTCAGCTGTTTTTGGGATAAAGTTGTTTGCAATTTCAGCAGTTTATTTGGAACAATAGCTGAAATTTGTAAAGCTTTTTCTTTCTAGAAAAATATGTTGTTTTTGTGAATCTGAAAATTTGAAGCTCATGATTATTTTATACAGTTTTCTTTTTTTTTTTTTTTTTATCAGCAATTA
>Ga0209700_106781_pt1 | contig 17175 bp, 15 predicted proteins | sample SiratroredBW_FD_187528 | JGI IMG/M metagenome (GOLD analysis project Ga0209700, IMG submission 187528) | Root nodule microbial communities of legume samples collected from California, USA - Siratro red BW (SPAdes) (version 2) | ecosystem: Host-associated > Plants > Roots > Nodule | place: USA...
TTTATTTTTTAAAAAAATATTAAATATTTATATATATATATATATATATATATATATATATATATATATATATATTATAATTTAACTATTATTACTTTATAAAACTGAAAAATGTTAAATATGTACTTACATATTTTATTATTTAACTGTTATTACTTTATAAATTTCATCACTCAAGTTACTTATCATCAATTTTTTTGGTGTACTTCACCGATACGTTAACAAATATTATTCATTTAATAAAGTACTCTCACCTTTTACTGAATACGTCGAAAATATATAAGTACTAACTTCGGTAATTCATGGAATAAATAAACTATTAAAATCCAAAATATATCAATATTTTTGGATATATAATTACTAGATATATATTTTTAAAATACACCCGTTGAATTTAATATTCTTTTATGTAAACTATTTATTTTAGTGGAGAATAATTAATTTGAAGATAAATTAAAAAATAATAATTGTTTAAGATAGTTATGTTTTGTTTGTTTCTGAAAAAATTTCTTGTATTACTATTATTATTATTAATATTAATATTATAATAATAATAATAATTATTATTAATATTATTACTATTACTATTATTATTATTATTATTTTAATACTATTATTATTATTGTTAATATTATAATAATAATAATAATTATTATTATTATTATTGTTATTTTTATTATTATTAATATTAATATTATTATTTATTGAATTTGGAGGACGATTTACTAATGGATATTTGGTCACTAAATTTTTTTATTGATCCTAAATCTTAAATTCTTAATTTTCAAAATTTTGTCGTTAAAATCGGTAAATAATGACATTTTATCGACAAATACAAATTTGTTGATAATTTTTTATCATTGATTCCAATTTTTTTTGGAGACAAGCCAACCAAAAATGGAGAAATCATAACAATTAGACGTATGCACAAGCTATTATAGGAAGAAGTAAGAATTTTGAAGTACAAGAAACATGGATAGGTACCAAGATCATGGTGGTCGAGGAGAAAAAGGAATAGCTTGACCGAAGCTATGTCAGAAGACTACAATGCACAAAAACCATGGAGGTTGTTAATGAAAGCTTCATTCTTTAGAGGCTTAGCTGCTTAAAACTAAGGTGCATAGGTGACAACGATGTGCTTATAGCAATCGAAGAAAAAAAGAGTATAAAAGAGATTATACAGAAGCATAAGGAGTGGTTAGCCACAATTTTTGAATCCACCACATGGGATAATCAAATTGTGATGGGAAATAGAGGAATATGGGTTAAGTGTTGGGGAGTTCCTATATCGCTATAGCGAAAGGATTGCTTCCAAAAGATCGTTGCTATTGTGGGTACTCTGGTCTTAGTTGTACCATAGGGTTGATGTGGTAGCCCTTAGGTCTGACAGGACAGCGTTCAAGAATAATAAATATCTGACTCTGTTATAATCAATATAATAAATACTCGATTATGTTATAATACCTTAACAAATAACTGGTACAGGAAATAAACCCAACCCTTGAAGCCCATTACTACATTTGTAAATACAGGTTTGATCACAACACAAAGGGTACCTCTAAACTCTATTCTATATCTCCTGCACACTCTAACCCTAGACTAACTTGAGCGTCGGAGTGTATGCAGAACCTCCCTCCCGGGACGGTGTAATTTGGAGCAATTAGAACACAAAGAAGGAGTAGCTCTAGAAGACATTGTTGTTGCTAGAGCCAACCGGTTTGTTGCAAGAACATTAGTGGATAAGGTAACAAAAGACTAGTAAATATTGAAGTATGCAAGATTGTGCATTAAACTACCAATCCACACTGATGCATGAATTAAAAAAAGGATGTTGATCAGCAGAGTCGTGGGTTCAGTCCTCATTGAAGAAGAAATATCAACAAAATCGTTAATGAAATACTATGGTGGAGAGAACGAGCATTTGTCACATGGAAGGTCATCATCTAATGATTCATCAGTGTTCAAGGGTATTATGGGGTTAGTTGAGTCGAAGTGTGGGAGTCTTGGCGATATAGAGCAAGAGATTAGAATGATGATGTCGAAGGAGGAGGTGCAAGGAAGGCTACGATCCGGTGAATACTAACCCCCAATGAAGGTGCATGATTTTTGACATGCTTGGGGCAAAAGCTTGAAGTGGACGATTTTTTGCGAGATGTAGGGGACAAAGAGGATGAGAGTCGGTGGAATGATCAATTTGGCAACTATAAAGTGGACATCTCTACTCAGAGGTGGTTAGAAGGTCAGAGCCATGTGCTGGAGTCAACACGTGAAATGAGGGAGGATTCTCAACAAGAATATTTGGTTTAGGCCTTTGAGTTGGCCCAAAAGCCAAATACCAACCTATGACAAGAGATTCTTCTAGCACCTTCATATATTTTAATGTTTTCCCAAAGCACCACCTTATTAAATTTTTCACTTTCTCATTTAGCCTTCCCTAACCCTACACCTCCATATATCTCTCACCTCCATACATTCCACAGTTCAATTCTCATTTATCAAAATTGTGAAGAGTTGTCTACAGCTGTGAATAGGTGTTTGCCACTGTCAATAGTTGTCGCCATGTCTACCATGGTCTGTTGAAGGTAATGTATTGTTGTTAATAAAAATGGTATTGGAAGAAGAAGAGATAAGGGGATGTTACGCGCCATATCGTGGGAGGTGGGGTTTACACGTTTGAATTGGTTTCTATAATGGCTCATTTTGAAAGTTATTTCCAAATCTAAAAAGAGCTTACAAAATGAGCCATTTCAGGGGTCAATTCAAATACAAAATTCATCTTCTTAAATGGCTTATTCCAAAAGCTCCTTTTGGATTTAAAAATAACTTCCAGAATGACACATTCTAGAGATATGTACTGGATCATGAAACAAATTTCAGATTAAGCCATTTCGTAAGCTATTTGGAGATGTTTGTTTTAGCTTCCAGAAAGGCTCAATCCGGAAGTCATTTTTGGATCCGATAGATGCTTCCGGAATACTCCATTTTGGAAGAAGATTCAAATTTTGTTTTTCTTTTTTTCTTTTTAATTCTTGTTTGTATGAACTGTATTAATTTAACCAACTTGTATGTGACAAATTAATGGCTAGAACTAGAAGTGGTAGTTCTCAAGGAGAGGGTAGTTTTGGATATCTTCGCCTTTGTGCTTTGACACAAAGACATCTATTGGAACTTGTCTTGCGTTAGTTTTGATTCGTATAGACTGTTCTTCCACATCCTCTTCCAATTGACGGAGGAGTATTAGCCACCACTGATGATTGATGGCTACATTTTGCCGATCATTTGATAAAGGGAATCACCTGTGCATCTGAACTACATTCTTGTTCACTTAACTACATGAGATGGTTTAAACGTGTGTCAGATCCCTATGTTATTCGTGGCTCTAATGTTGATGTTGTTGCTCATCGTTGACGTCGTAATCCTAATGAGGGAGTACCACCACCACCACCACCATCACAACATAACCATGCTTGTCCGGTAAGATATTTAGTAAGTTAATAAAAGTAGTTATGATCATATATTTAATACTATTGATTTTTATTTGTGCAAGTTATATTTAGGTGCATTGACACTATTTTGCAAAGGATGATTGATTGTGGCCATGTTACTAAAGGCACTCCAGCTTTTTATGACACTTAGGCTGTGTTGGCATTAGCTCGTGGAGTTACTAATGAGGGGGTGGTTTACACTAGACATAGCCGTTTAGTTCGTGGGAGCGGCCCAACTCGTAGTTCTGAGACATGTTATATTGATGAACCGTTTGTTTGTTGTGTACTTTTCGCCTTGTTGAACTTTTATTGTAATAGTCACTTATTTAATATATGCTACATTATCATTGAGTTACACTAGTGGAAGTTTGATTTACATTGCATGGTTGATTAAATATTTCTTACAATTCATGAACAAAACAACATAATAATTTAATCTGTTCAACATTTTACACGATAATAACTATGAAAATAAAAGTACATCAATCGTCCCCAAGTTTAACATATGTAGGATCAACACTTATAAGCTCTGAAAATGTTTCCATTATATTAGAATAATATTGTCACCATAATTTTGCCACAAGGTAGGCATATGTAGACCACAAAACGTCAATGGACAGTCATCCCTCAATTTCATTTAAAAAGTTTTAAAAATATTTAGGACATTATAATGTAAATAATATACATTTAAATGATATCTAAAGGTTGTTACCCGAACGAAGTGGGAACCATAAACATGACCAAGACATATTATTCGATGTGAACTAACATCAGTAGGAGGTTTTGTTCTAAATGGAAATATCGTAACATTTTGCTTCAATGATAGGCATACCAAAACAACATTATATCTAGACACTATTACGTATCCCATATTTGGAATAGTCATCCATTTATCCATACTAGTTGAACAATACATAAATGAATATTTCATGATAAACATGAATGTTAAAAGTAATTTTTTTCATGTATAAAAAAATTACCATTGCAATGTCATCAACCAATAACGTCCTTTTTAGTACTTCTATTCGTTCATATGCACATAATATTGTAGCATACTCATCACACCATTAAGATATTTTTTTAGACAAATCCATTCTAACAAGCGGCCATGACTCTTCACCTATGCCAACAATGCAACAATATCCCAATATTCACAGTGATCATCAACCGTTACATCAATGACATCCATTATGTATGGGTGACAAGAAGGATGAAATTGATCAAGCATCGAGATCACGTTGCTCTTAATATGAAACTTTGGGAGATGCATGTCTATTTACGCCTCTAATGAACAACTATCATGCATAGAATGCATCTTATCGTTCTAATCGATTTTCTTTACCTTTTTGGGACCCTTTAATTTTCATTTTATCAACTGGAGGGCACATGGATGTCATATTAGGGTAAGCAATTTCACATAACTTATTCTTAATGGTCACCTTGTCAGCTATATCAACTTGTTCAAAACAACTTAATATTTATCAAATTCCTGTTGAATAGATGATTTTGAGGATGCATCACTACATGACATATGAAAGAACCTGAGTCTTGTCCACATAACATGAATTTCAGTAAGAGGTATGACACCCAAGTGATATCTAGCTAATTCACATGCACATGGAAGATCGTGAGTACGCCACAACACACACCTACAATGCTTACTATCAAAACCAATATGTTTCACTCGATCAAACTCTTCAACAATGTGCATCAATTCATACTTGGACACAAATCACACTAGACGTTTATACAAGGTCACGTTGAAAGTGTGACCAACAATATGCAGACTCGTCTCAAATGATACCTTAATTTCGTTATGTTGGAGCACAATCACGTTGTTCACGACATCCTAATATGTACACAAATCTCCCATATTATTTTGCAATATTCACTTCAGGTTCTAAGGAGCTTGTTCAATCTTGCCAAACCTAAAGAAAAATTAGAAAGTCCATATCAATACAATTACACCAACACTTAACAAAATATAAACTTACCTATTTGAAGTGAGATTCCCTAATTGCATGACCTTATCTATCTATGCCTTCACGAATTTCTCCTTGTGTGGAATCAACCATGTCTTAGTCATGTATTCAATAAATAAAGGCCATAGGGCACATACACATTCAAAATATTTAAGACACCCCTTAAATGAATCAATATTTGTAGAATCAATGACACTTTCCCATGCCTCCATAATACGCCTATCTAGAATTAACTAGTATTTTACACTTTTCTTTGACATTCTTATTGATGTGGAACCGACATACCAAGTTAGCAACTTTAGGAAAAATAGTGTTAGTTGCTTTCATCAAAGCAAGGTCTCTATCACAAACAATCACTTCAAGGTATACGTCACCCCTTACAAACAACCCTCTTAGTTTTCCAGTGCCCAAATAAAGTTATTTTCACGTTCACTGGATAAAAACACAAAAACAATAGAGAAGGTCAATGCAGTAGAAGTCACACCAACTATCTCAAGCAACAAAAACCTGTATTTATTCGTTTTGTAAGTGGTATCTATCAACAAAACAATGTGAAATGCTTTCAACAAATTCACTTTGTGTTTAGAGCACATCACTGACAACATCAGAAGACTTAAGACACCTACTCCAATGAATGTATTGGTCATGCTCAAGCAACATCATAAGTTGTTGCATTTCAGTTCTTGGTCTTCTAACTAATATGTTATAAGTATATCTAACATTGAAAACTGCTTGATTATGGTCACATTATCCACATTATTCTCTTTCAAGGTTAGCAAGATGTTTGCCAGCCTAACTTGACTCTTCATCATGTCCACAAGTAACTCATGTTCATCACTTTTTAATCTTTCTGAATAAGAGTGACCGACTAATGTCTCAGATAATGTGAGATTATGCAAACTGCATATGACCTTTAACACCCAACCATCTCCATTGGAAATAGGTTTCCCCTCAATTTGAAAGGACAACCATACTTCCTTGAACCAATAATACTGACATCTACTTCCTGCTTGTATTTCCTGTACTGACCACTCCGTTCACAACATAATAATACAAATATTTTTCTTCCTTGTTGTTTGTTTGCTTTGTCTAATCTAAGTATCACAATTACAAAATCAAGCCCAAATGCAACTCTACAAACCCATTCTAATAAAACATCTCATATTGGAAATACGTACAACAAAATATATTTCATAGTCATCATATGAGGTATCCAAATTCTAACACAAATTACACCATCAAATAAATTTACCTCATCTGTTGTGAAATGACTGAACAAATCACCACCATCAAAGTTAACTAATTCTAGTTGTTCCATATCCGACATTTTATCAACTTCATAGGATATTCTTGTCCAAACATGGTCACCCATCCTCAAATGCAAGAATAATATACATTTGCAAAAAAAAAAAAAAACACACACATGTCAAAACTTATCTTCTGAAACAACTTAATCCAGAAGGTTAAATTTGGCTTTCGAAATAACCTGTTCCAAAATACAAATTTTGCTTTCGGATTAGTTTGTTTCTAGAACAGCCTATTCCGAAAGGTAAAATTTGACTTCTAAAATAGGTCAATCCGAAAGCCAAATTTTACCTTTCGGATTAGGTTATTCCAGAAGTCAATGTATTAGGTTGTTTTAGAAGCAAAAATTGAAATAAAAAACCTCTTCCATAAAGCATAATCTGGTGATCTTTTGGATTCCACTTTCCAAAATACAAACATACCCACCTCACCCAATTTTACCTGAGACGAAAACAACAGCTCGTCGCAACCACCACTACATTACCACTGGGAACGATGACCAACCACCACCAATGACGACCAACCTTCAACCCACAGCCGCTATTGTAACCACACTACACCACCATTCTACACCACATTAACACCATCCTCCCTCATACACCTCCATTTCGCTCTTCCAAACATATACATTAACCTTCATAAGGGTAAATGAGTCTTTTCAAAATGTACACTTAAGGAAAATAGGAAATGTATGAAGGTGCAGGAAGAAACTCTCCTATGACAAAAGGGACTAGCCCAGTCCGGTAACACCAAACTCTATCCATCTAAGATTTTGGACACAAACACAAGAGCCTAACTACCTGCAGCAAACAATGCCATTGAATGAAACAAGATTAGGGTTTAAGATGAAGTTTCTAAAAGAGAAGGATAAACAATGTGATGCACGCTGCAAAGATGAGAATGATTTTGCACACATGTTAGTAAGCCCTGTAGACGATGTCTATAGAGGTGACCAAATAAAGCTAATCAAAGTATCCAAAATAAACCCCCAAGACATGTTTGAGGGGAAAGGTCTACTAAAAGGCGAATCAAGTTCACTTGGAAAGCTCACAACTGCTAAGAATCACCGCCAAAAATGTAATTTTAGGTTAATTCTTCATTCACCAACTAATTCTTTGAGTGATGTACACATACATAATTGCATAGACTTTTCTGGTTGTGAAACAATAATGATGAGACACTTAGATTATGGAATTTAGGGAAAGAAATGGGCTTTACACATGTAGGTAATGAAGACATAGTAATTACTCAGTTAGAATAGATGGAGGAAAGAGATAAAGTATGGAAAACAGGAGTAGACGAAGAGAGAGCAAGCGTAGATTAATAAGGGTAAGAGCTTAAATATTATAGGCCTGGGGTCTGTAAAGTGGAACTATATAAAAGATATTATCAGGAAAAAGTATTTAGGCGTAGTGTGCATTCAAGAATCCAAAATAGTCAACATTCACCCTCAAAATTGTTATAGATTGTGGAGAAATAGTTGTGTGGATGGAGGCATGAGATACAAACAACAGATGAGGGACATTTTGACGGTACGAAATACCAATTCACATTAATAGATTGTAAAAGTTATAAAGAGTTCATTTTTATCCAAGGGAAGTGGGGACACACACAACAGATAATATTTATAGTGAATGTATATGACCTAAGTGACTATAGAGAGAAGAGAGACTTATGGGAGAACATCATCAGATGTAAGAGTGTAGATGACAATAAAGTATGGTGTATGATAAGTGACTTTAATGTAGTTAGAAAACTTGAGGAAAGGAGAGGGATGAGTCAGGCTAGTAGAGGCCAAAGGGAGATTTTGGCTTTTAACCAGTTTTTAGAAAGTATAAACATGGTAGATTTACCTATGATAGGTAGAAGGTTCACATGCTACATTGTCCAAGAAAGGTTAAAGAGTAGGCTTGATAGAATGTTAATTTCTTTAGATTGGATGAGATGGGGCCAAATAGTAGACAATTTGTTTTAGATAGGTCAATTTTTGATCATTGTGCCTTGGTGCTTAAACATGACGTTGTAAATTGGGTACCAAAACCTTTCAGGGGCTAGGTGTGTGGGGAAGCCTGTAAGGAAGAAAAAGCTGACAGCTGAGGTGGAGGGTGACACGTGTACAAAGAGGAGTAATAATAGAGCTAAGACTACAAATACCTGGCTCAAGGATTTTTGTGGCATAATTTTGATGTGGTGAAAATTCTATAACTCTTTCTCTCTCTATAACCAAATTCTGTTTTCTTCTCTCTCTCTCAACATTGAAATTGTTTTTCTGCTGGTTTATTCAGGTGAACAGTGTCTAACCCATTGCATATCCTATTAAATTGTTTCTGCTGTTTCGATTATTTTATTTCACTCTACCAAAGCCACTCAAGATTTAAGGATATAGTGAGGAAATGTTGGGAGAGCTATTACATGTCAGGTAACGAGATCTGGATATTGAAGGAAAAGTTTAAAAGATTGAAATGGGACCTGAAGATCTGGAACAAAGATATGTTTGGTGATATAAATAAAAGTAAGAATCAGATTATGGTGACTATAAGACACTTAGACATAATATATAAAGGAGTGGTTTAGATAATGAGGATAAGGAAGAGAAGGGACTTGTTTGCAAAGCTAAAACAAATCTACTATCACCAAGAGGCAGTAGTAAAACAAAAATCAAGGTCAAAATGATTTGAGAGAAGGGATGCGAATACCAGGAATTTTCATACATTGTTAAAATGGGGGAGAATGAAAGATGCAATTAAGGGAATATATATTGATAGTGAATGGAGTGAGGATCCAACAAGGATTAAAGATATAATTAAAAAACAGTTTAAGGAGAGGTTCAACGTCATGACAAGTGCTCCAATTAGGCTAGATAATATAGAATTCTCAAATATTAATGAGGAGGATAACAATGACCCACTAAGATATTTACAAAATAAGAAGTTAAAATGGCAGTGTGTGAGTGTGATGGAAATAAAAGACTAGGGTCGAATGGGTTTAACTTTAATTTCATAAAACAAGATTGGGACATTGTTAAGGAGGATGTTATGAGAGTTGTCAGAACTTTTACTGTTTTGTTAATTGGCCTAAGGATATGAATGCATCTGTTATTAGCTTCATACTAAAAGTACAAAATCCATAAAGCCTATATAAGTACAAACCCGATCTTGTTAATAGGTTGTGTATAAAATAATTTCTAAAATACTTGCAAGGAAGTTGAAATTGGTATTGCATAAGGTAATAGATGATAATATATATGCTTCTTTAGAAGGAAGATGGTTAGTGGACTCTGTGGCGGTGGTTAATGAAGTGTTAGATGAGGTGAAACGAAGGAGAGCGTAATAACAAAAAGAGACTTGGAGAAAGCCTATGATTCAGTAAATTAAGACTACCTGTCATATATGATGGAGAAGTTGTGATTTTTTAATAAATGGGTCAGATGGATCGAGGGATGTCTCAAATCCTCGTCAATGACAGCTTTAGTGAATGATAGTCATACAAAAGAGTTCAAACTTGAGAAGAGCCTTAAACAAGATGACCCACTAGCCTCATTTCTCTTCCTTGTTGTGGTTGAGGGGTTGGCAAGAACTGTGAGATAGGTTGAGAAAAAGAGAATTTTTGAAGAAATTCAAGTGGGAAAGAGTGGGATTAGAGTCAATATGCTGCAATTTGAAAATGATAAAATGTTTTTGTGCAAGATCAATTATCAAAACATTATAGCTATCAAGAGTATTTTGAGGTGTTTTAAACTTGCATTGAGACTGAAAGTTAACTACAACAAAAGTAGGATTGGAGGATTGGGTGCGGACAACCATCTTATGCAGAGGTTTGTAGCTATCTTAAATTGTATAATCTTGACTTACCTTTTACATATCTAGGAATATCTATTGGAGAGAACCATAGGTGAAAGGAGTTCTAGGAAGGGATGGTATCCAAGATCAAGAAGAGATTGTCGGATGGAAGGGTTAGTCTAATAAGATTTGCGCTGTCGTCAATGGCTCTATTACAATTATCCACTTTTAGGCTACCACAACTTGAAGCACAACGACTACTTGGCGGCCACAGGGTGCAGTATTAGAAGAATAAACACTGAATATATGCAACTTAAGTAGTGATATAGTCTCATCAAAGGACAATTGCAGAGGTGCATCAGAACTTTTCTTAGAATGACCCTAAACCAAAATAAGCCAACTCAAGCCAGTAATTGATCGGCAATAGAACAAAATTTTCAACGGCAGCGATCTTATCATCATGGGCTTTGATCTTCGTGCATAAGTTTGTAGTCATGTACCAAGCATTTTTAATGTAATATTTGTAATTGAACTTGCAAAAAGAAACTACTATGCAGCGGATTCTCATGTTTGTAAAACACACGTATGAATGTCTAAGTAGGCTACGTGTAAGTGTGCTTTCAGATAAGTATTGAACTGTTTTTTTATATTTTTTTAGGAGAGTTGAAACTCCGCTTATATACTTCTTATTAATTTATTTTTTTATGGAAAATAAAAAATTCAATTTATTTTCACATTTTACTATTAATTTTTTTCCTGTACTTCACCTATACATTAATAAATTATTATTGATTTAATAAATGTACAAATATTTTAACCTCGAACAATTTATAGAATAATTAAATTATTAAAATCTAAAATATATTAATATTTCTAGATATATAATTACTAAATATATTTTTAAAATCATCTTCATATCTTAACTATTAAGTATTATAACTTTCAAGAAAAAGACTGTCTAGCCTGTGGAATTTAATATGCTTTTATATAAACTAGAAATTACAATAAATACGTCATTCTAGCGGAGAATAATTAATTTAAAGATAAATTACAAAATAATAATTGATTCAAGATGGTTATCTTTAGTTTGGTTCCAAAACAATTTGTGGCCTGTGTTTTATGCGATCATCCAATCCAAACTGGACAACATCTCTAAGTTTGATCAGGCCATTAAATGCTTCATATTTATTAGCATTTTCTTTTCCTTTTTCTTTATCTTTGAAAGCCAACACTATCTTTCACCATCATCTGCTTCACATTAATCAAATGCTTTCTTTCCTTCCTTTTTATACCACTATGTATGGTGCATTTAAGAACATGTTTGTTGGTTTAATCATTATTATGTCTACTTTGTTCATTTACACTCTCTAACAATTAGATTAATTGCTTTAATCATTATTATGTTTAATTATAAAATTAGCAAACTTGTAAATAGTCACTAGAAAAAAGTTATTCAGATATGAATTTTTAGTTATCAAATGAAATTATTGTTAATTATGATCAAAATAGTCACCAAATTAAATTTTGGTTGCTAAATAACTACATAATATAAGTAATGATTCAATTTAGTAACTAATTAAATCAAAATAATTGGTATGTAACATTAAAACTTTGATAGCTAATGTTAGATACAATTATTTTGACTTAATTGATTACTAAATTCAATCATTACTCCTATTTTGTAGTTATTTAGCAATCAAAATTTAATTTTGTTTTGTAGTTATTTAGCAATCAAAAATTTAATTTGATGACTATTTTGATCACAATAAGCAACTATTTCATTTGGTAATTAAAAATTGGTTTTTAAATAGTTTTATTCTTGTAATGAGTAATTTATAATTATAAGATTGTTTTAGAGTTTTGTATTTTTTTAATAAGATAAGTATGAGCTTTTTAGTAAATAACTTTAAACTGATTTCTTTATAAAGGAAAACATGTATCATTAAAAAAAATTACAGGAACGTGATCTCGTGATAATCATGGATATATTATTTTTTTTCTCATGTCACGAAATTCCTTCTAATTTATTCAGATTACATGAATCATCCTCAAAATTTGTGAACTGATGTTTAACTATTCAAATATATTGAAATTAAATATTTACACTTTTTATAAGCAATAATAGATATATTGGAATTAAATACTTACACTTTTTATAGCAAAACGGATGTTTCATCAAGCTTGCATATTTAAGAATTGTACATATATCAGGTTAAAATTATATTGGTCACAACTTCCCTGTTAACATTGAGATCCATGACAGAACATGTATTTAAATTGGCATACCACGTATTGAACTAATTGGCTATGAAACTTAACAAATCAGTGCTTCGAAACACGGTAACAACAAAAAAAACAACAAAGTTGTCTCACATAAAACTATTTATATGCTTAGGAAAATGAAAGTGAAGATTAATCAAGGATGAACCGCGAATTTGGAAAGAGATTATAGTATTAAAATAAGTGATAGATAACATGACTCATGATGTAGAGAGATATTAGGAGAAGATGCGGGAAATGATAAAGAAATTATTGGTTTAATAATAATAATGGAAGAGGATAGCAAAATAAAAATTTGTGATGATAGATGATTAGGTGAGTACTCGTTTAATCCTTTAATGCTAGGTTTCTAAGGCTCTATATGAATTCAATTGTAAAGGATGCAAATTTAGGTGAGACTGGATTTTGGAATGGAAATCGTTGGACATGGAATTTACTATAGAAAATGAAATGGCTTGAGTAGGAGAAAAATATAGTATGTAATTTTATGCGTGAGATAAAACTCTAGAAAAGGATGATAAGGATGAATGAATTTAGAATGATGAATGAAATTAACATATATAAGAGGTTGTATAATTAAAATTGAGGTGGAGAGGATTGTAACATATGACATATTTTCGAAAACAAAAACCTTACTTTACTGACCTCCCAACACTTCAGATACAGATTATTACCAACAAAATGGCCACACGAGATAACTTACAATTTAAAAGAACTTTATGTGTCATGTGTGAACAAAGTGACGAGACCGTCAAACATCTATTTTTTCATTTGCAGAGAATAGTTGCATACATGTATGTGATTTTTAGACAGGAATATCCCCTGCATATCATAAAAGTGTAGGCATCCCACTTCCTCCAATTTGGACCTTTAGGATTGAATTTCAAGAATAAGAGTGTGGAAATGTATGTGAGTGTGGATAGTTTGGAGTGTTTTAATTTATAGAGATAATATTATTTTTAGAAATGTAAAAGTTAACATTCATGAAATTGTCACCGTTTAACAACTAAAATTATGGGCACGGATCATTCATAAAAGTCATTGTCACCGTTGCACAACTAAAGGGCACGGATCACACATAAAAATCATGATGTGAATTTTTCGTAATCCGATTGGCGTATGTCCCTTATCACATGAATTAAATCAATGTTTTTTTGGGTAGGGATGTTGGAATTTAGAAGAATGTAAAAAATGGACAGTGGAATGAGGAAAACAGAAGACAACTTATTGGTTTGTCAAGGAAACAACTTTTGAAGACATATCATAACATCGTGAAGAATTATATCATATAAAATGTGTCAGTCTATATTATAGGTGTGGAATTTTGAATTCTGATACATATGGATAATACAAAAGTTGTTAATGATGTTTAAAGGGATATGTGAATGTGCTTATTTTTTGTAAGGAGGGTTCAGTTTTGTGGAATGGGTTCTTTTAAGAACCGATTCATTACTTTTTTAGTGTTTTTTGCTGATGTATTTTTGGCAGATTAAGCTTAAAGGTTGTATAGATATATATAAATGTGTAAAAGGGTTGAAATATCGAAGTGTTTCCTATGTTTATTTATTTATTATTGCTAATAAAAGAATGAAGATGAATAATATGTAAGGTTTATTCGTAGTGTACTGGTATCAAATCTCCCAATTTTTCCTTCTCAAAGGATCTTTTATATATATATATATATACACGGAGGATTATTGATGCTTGGGCCAACGAAACATCTAGGTTAGAGGTAGATTGTGCTATGTATGAGCAACCTCTTATTTTTTTTTGGTCAGTTGCCTTAAACTCATGAATTGGGATTCCCACTCCTCTTGTAATCTTGGGGCAATTGCTTCTTTTGGTCTTACCTCCTTTTGAATGTTATTTTTTAAAACACGATCTAAATGTAGTAAACAAGTGGTTTAAATTTCACAAATTTCTAAGAACTAAAATTTTCTATTACATCAAACATGTTTAAAAATTATAAGATCCAATGTAAGATTTTATTATTGTTGGATTCCTCAAATCGACATATTTAAAGAGTTAGTGATTATGAAAGATGTGAATTTGATGAGTTTTGAATTATGGATCAATCCATATACAAGAGACTTGATGTAATTTCTAACCTAAAACTTTAAAAGGTGTGTTTGTTTTCACAGACGAAAAGTCCTGCATTGATAAAATACACAAAAAGTTCAAAATTCCAAGAATAAACATTAATAAAAATGAATATCAATGTCTACCGTATTTATTCGCTGATAAAGAAGATTTTAAAAAATAATTTTGTATCATATTTTTTAATATAACTAATTCAATAATTTATTAATATATATACTTATATTATAATAAAATAAATATAATTAATCATAAATAATAATAATTGATGATAATAATAACATTAAAATATTAATAAATTTAATAAAATTATAAAATAATAATAATAATAATAATAAAATATTAATAAAATAAGAAATAATAAATTATAAGTAAAAATAAAAATAAAATAATCATAAAAAATATCAATAATATTAATATTAGAAACTAAAAAAATAAATCATAAATAATAATTATAATAATAAAAATAATAAAATTGTAAAATGATGATAATAATGATATAATAAAATTATAATTATAATAATAATCAAAATAAATTTATAAAATAATAATAATATTAATAAAAATTTAATATTTTATTTTAATTTTAAAATGATTAATATTTTTTATAATTTCATCAATTAAAATAATAATTTATCAATCATACCCAATAAATTAATTATATTTAATCTTAAATTAATTTTAATTATAATTACATCTATTAAAAGATTATTTTATTAACTACACTTATCACATCACTTATAAACTTTTATAATTTTTTTTCTTTTATCGTCATTTTTCTTTTAATTCAAATAATCAAATTTTTCAAACACTTTCATATCAAATCAACTCAAGTTCACTCCTTATCCCAAATAAAGCTTTAAGATTTTAAGTTTGTTAATCTTTCTCATGCTTATCTCATTCATCTTCACTTGATATGAGACTATTGATTTCATGCTTAAATTTCTTATAATTATATGAAATTGTTAATATAAAAATAGAAAAATTATATCGTAAATAATATATTAATTATATTAAAATTGATATAGAAAAAGAGACGAGATGACATTTTTTTTGAAATAAGTAAACACATATATATTAGATAAGTTATTTGTAGAATTGATGTAATATATATAGATACTATTACAACGAATATATTATCTACTAATAACCAGTACAGAATGTGATTCATTGAATGTGTCCCTTCATTTTCACTATTTTTTTCATCCCTGTTGGGTTGGGTTACCCCGTTTCCCACTTCTCCCACTATGTGTTTCAGCATTAACATCCAAAGCCACCACAAAGTTAAACAGTTGCCAACTTGCTACAAAGCCGTGCCACAAAAGGCTATCACTACGCATCCCTTTGTATTTGAAAGCCACCTTCAGATTAGTATTCTTTTTTACTATTTTAATATTAGTCATACAAATATGTTAGGTTAGTCATAGTGAATTTTGCTGATAAAATAAAGGAAATTTTATTACTTAATCTGTAGGGTTGGATGTTTTGTCTAAGTTTATATGTACGTTAAATTTTATTAGATTTGAAAAACTTTAATTATAGGTTAATTTATTTATCAAGTTTAACTATAAGTTAACTTTAATTAATTATATAGTGGTATGTTAAATATAAAGTATTCCCTAAAAGAGAAAAAAAAATACTCAAAGCACTTTCCACATATTATGGAGAAGAACTACTGAGAAAATTACTATGTGAGCTTTCTTTTTGTGACTTATATAAGGAAATAAATATGTGATAGACACAGATGATGTTATATGTGGTACTTTTTTCATATCGGTTGTAATTATTAATCCGTGTAGAATATCTAAAATAACTTATATAAAAAGTCTCATTCTCAATTTTAAGTCCAAAGTCTCTTTAAAACAATAATATTATATTTATATTTTAGTGTAATAGTATAATAATTTTATTTAAAACAGAAATATAATCTAATTCACAAATGTAATAGTAACTCATTAATCTAGTTTACCATAAACCTAATTGTTTAGTTTTGTAGCAAGTATATGAAGTTCATTAGTAATATAGTGAATTTTTAAGTTTTAAGTATTGCATCTCACTTAACTAGAGCACCACTCAAACTATACAGATTTGTTTGTTAAATTAACAAAAATTCAATATTTTTTAATAAAAAATACTAGAAGATAACGTAAAAAAAAAAAGAAAAAAAAAAAAAAAAAGAAAAAAAAAAAAAAAACAAAAAAAAAAAAAAAAAAAAAAAAAAAAAAAAAAAAAAAAAAAAAAAAAAAA
>Ga0209700_106782_pt1 | contig 17171 bp, 4 predicted proteins | sample SiratroredBW_FD_187528 | JGI IMG/M metagenome (GOLD analysis project Ga0209700, IMG submission 187528) | Root nodule microbial communities of legume samples collected from California, USA - Siratro red BW (SPAdes) (version 2) | ecosystem: Host-associated > Plants > Roots > Nodule | place: USA...
ATATATATATATATATATATATATATATATATATATATATATATATGAATTTTATTGGCTAACTTAAAAGTAAATATAAAAAGAATAAGAATATCAGTATAACAATTGTATCCTTGTATATTTTTACTAAATCAAAAAGAGCAAAAAAGTAAAATAAAAATCTCACAATATTTTTAAAGTAAATAAAAATATATTAAAAAAATAGAATTATTAACTGTTATGAATGTCGGAGGGAAAAACATTACACGAATTCGTTTTAATCATAGACCCAACACCTCATCTTTACACAATAATACTAATGAAATATAAATAAAATACCAATATGTAATGTAAGCAAGAAATGTAAAAAAATAATATTTAAAATGTAAAAGGTTAAAAGATATGTATTATGATTTTATAAGTATTAATAAATAAATTATTTTCAAAACTCTAATATGGTGCCACATATGACGTGTGATTGGAGTGTCACGAGTGAACAAGTTTTTGAAAAGGAACAATTGAATTTTGCTTCCTACCGAATCGTAAATGTGGGGACCAAACTCCATTGACACAGATTTTGCTATCTGCCAATAAACCAACCATTTCATATGCCAAGACACTCTCGGGAAATCTTTTCCTTCTCTTTTTCACTTTTGTCCAAAAAAGTCCATAAAACAATATATTATATATATTGAACAGGAAAAAAAATATTGTTTCTGTGATCAATTGACTCCTCATCCTCCACTGTAGAATTTCCAGTGAGAAATTTAGTTGATGTTTCTTTTTAGTTTTATAAAATAAAATAAAATCTTCAAAAAGTTTAAATTTTATTTATTTTTATTAATATCGAATCCTCATTACCTATTTATATATTTAAAGAAAAGTTGAATGGACATTTTAAGTAACACCTACAAAGGATTACTATATAATATTGCTAACATTAATCATACTTTTAAATTTCTTAATCCTATTATATACGTATACCTTAAAATAAAGTTTAATAAACAAAATAATGATTTCAGATTTTAAAGGAATAGCAAATAAAAAAATTACTCACTTTTATAAGAATTAAAGAAATAACTTTAAATTTTGAATAAAAAAAATTATAAAAACCATAATTAAAACACTTTTCTATATATATAACATTAGTAAAAAAACACATTCTATAACAAGAAAAAATAACGTTTAAAAAAAACCAATGAAAATAAAAACACGATGTCATTTTTAAATTATGTACAAAGATATTGCAGCGGTTGAGCTCCTAATTGCTTTAGCATCTCTTTACTATTCAGCGGTTGTGCTCTCCAACCGTTGTAGTATTCTTATTTTAATCTCCATGCACTGTTTATTAACCTAATGTTTTCACTCCTTACGTTATTTATCTTTTTCTCTCCCTCTCAGGCCCTCTTGTGCTACGCCGTTGAGTCTCTTTGGTTTATTCTCTATTCTTTTTACTCACGCTCATTTGGTTGGTTCCTTCATTGCCTTCATCTACTTTCTTCAGCGTTTTCGACATAGGTGGTTTGATACCTTTTTTACGTTGCAGGTTTTTTAGAATGTTATATGCTTGATGTGTGACTTTTTTGCAGAGTGAATGCTTGGTTCAACGTCCCTCAGTGATTCTCTTTGCAAGAGGTTAGTAATTTTGTAAAATTCATTAAAAATAGTTATAAATTGGTTTTTGACCCAAATTTTTTATCAGCAACTTGATTTAGTATATATTTGATGGTAGAGTTCTTATGTTATATAGATTTATCATAGATTTTGAGTTGCAAAAATTTAGGGCAAAAACACTTCAAACGACCATAACTTTTGATAGAAAGCTCGGATTAAGACGCTCCAAAAATGAAAGTTGCTCGAAATAATATAACGACTAAAGATGAGGCTTTTCAATAGTTTATAAGTGAGTACAAACCTCACATTACAAGTCAGTTTTGTAAGGTTGAGTTAAGCTTAAAGTTCACTTCTTAATATGGTATCAGAGCTTATCCTAGCAAGGTTGTTGGACATATCAAGCCACCCACTATCAGATTGTTATCAAACCACCCTTACATATAAGTTTCACGCTCGAGTTGAAAAGTTTCGGTGTGAGGGGGATGTTGGAGATCCCACATTGACTAGAAATAAAACCTTTCACTAAGTAGATACAAATTTTAACTTGCAAGTCAATTTTGTAAGATGAAGTTAGGTTTAAAGTCCACTTCTTAATACCTAGAAACATATATATTTAAAGCTTAATGTTATTATTATTGGATAATTGTGGGAATGATAATGGAACATCCCATGAGGTGAAAGCATACTAAGATTTTATTTTCTTTTGGAAAGATTTATTACCCTTCTTTGCTTTCCACTAAAAACCACGTATGAAAATTGCAACAAAAAGTCAACATCACCATCCTAATCTTCCTCTATTATGGAGACCAATTTTCCCAAAGCACACTATTTGCCAATTACTTTGTTCAGTTATAACTTCTAATAAGGATGTGAGAGACTTCAATTAGCCATTGGTTGTGAATTGTGATGTTCATCATCTCCACTTTGTCAAAGAACACAAGTTATGGCACCATTATGTGGCATTTAATTCGAAGAGTATGGTGCCATGCCACTATCATTGTTTTTGTTGATTTTCCAAGCCAGGCGCAACATGAATATTACTTCACTTTTATCATCCTCATCCACTAGTGGCTACTTATCAAATTTTAATCACTTGTATATTTGATTGTGTTAGTTTAATTTTTGCTTTGTTATAACCCTTCAATATTTTAGGGTTATATTATATGATTTCTCAACCCCACCTGCATTAATGATATAAATTATAATTTCATTGCAATATCATAATTAGTGTTTACTTTTAATTTAACTCATGTTGTTCATATCTTTTGAACTAGCTTTATATATGTATTTATTATTTTTTATTTTTTTTGCATTATGATGTAAGATGCTTTAATTTCCTATATTGTTGTTCATGTTAATTATCTAGAAGCTGGTTTTGTATTAGCAAAATCATTTATAACTCTGAAATTTATCATCGATACTTTTTTTATTTCATACTTTTTTGAAGTAAATTATTGTTTACTTAGTCAACTTAACTATCCAACTACTTAAGAGAAACAATAAACCCAATATAATCTAACTCAAACATATTTAATTAGGTTAATTTTTTATTATTGTTTGGAACCCAACCTAATCCGAATTAATCAGGTTAAAAACTTTAGCAAAAGTCTGCTTAATTAATTAATTGCACACATTTTGGGTTGATTAGGGTTTGGAATGTGGAAACTATGCATTGTATGTGCGCATGTTTTTCCCTTCACGTGTATGTCCCAAAAGCAAGTTGTGCCAATTTTTTTCAGACAAAGAATGAATATTCAATTAGCAAAACCAAGCTATTCAAACGTATCATAATCAAATGTAAACCATTAAATAATATATTGATGGAAAGTGGATTAGGAAGCTAAACCCACCCTAATTAAACTGATAAAACTGATTATCATAACTAAGACCTCATACCTTCCAATTCTTTTCTTAGCTTAATAGTGGTGTGTGATTGTGAAATCTTCTTGCACGAAATACTTAAAACTTGCTTTCAATTTGATTTGTTTTGTGCTTTTCTTTGCTACGCTTTTATTATGATTCCTTTTGTGTAATCATGAAAACTCAACCTAAAATATTGGTTCAATGGCAATTGTCTATGGTCGGTATGGTTTGACCACACTAGAGAGTTGACACCACTAAGCACGTACTAAATAAATATTTTTATAATAATCACAATTATTTACCAATATTAATAGCAAATTTGAAAAATTCAGAAGCTTGGTTTTACAATAACTTTATCGACCCACTTGTTTTTCAAGAGTTCAAATTTGAGACTAAATTATGTATTTTATCATTAATTCATTAATTTACTTATTATATTATACTCATTCCTTAAATTTTTAATAGAGGGATAACGTGTCATTATTTAAAAATAAATAAAACTACCCCACTTTGTAAATTTAATCACACTAGCTACTATGTTGACCCATTCCCAATATTTGATTTATTATATATTCATTTATTTATCTGTTTCATGTAATTAATTGTCACTAGTTTAACAAAATTTGAAAAATTTATGTTTGTGAGAATTCAAACCTAAATGATTTGTTGAGTCTAAGAACTATAATTTGAGTATTGGTATTGATCAAAGTGAAATTGTATTTTAGGATAAACTTCCAAGTAGGTCTATGCCTAGTCTATAATAAATCTTTTATTTGAACTTATATTAGTCCACGTCAAGCAAAAGTTTCTACCATTAGAAAGAAAAAATAATTGCATTTTTACCTCATCTCAAATATTCAAAACCTTATCATCACTCTACTTGACAATTCCCAAGGTAAGCTTTAATTAAGGAAGATTGATATAATATATATTGCTATAATTTTTTTCTAATATATAGCAAATATATTTTACATAAATTTGTGGAATATGATTTTCATATTATTATATTAAATTCTTTATTTCATCAGGGTGGAAGCTTTAGTATTCATATAGTTAAAATTTAATGCATGCTCTGTCTTTTCTCTTTCTCACATAACAGTTATTGTTGAATCTATTTTATTTTCCTATGGTTTTTAAACACAATCTTTGGGTTTTTATTGCTAATCATAACATATTTTAAGGATGATATGGTCTAACCCTCACCAGAGTTCTCCACTCTTTATGTCTCCATATTACTCATCTCAAACCAAAGATAATTCTACCGATACATTAATGTCATGACCAAGTTCAATTTAAAATTTCAGAAGCTTATGTTTCACAAACTTAATTTAATTTGGATTCAATTATTTTTATTTTTCAAATAAACTACCTGAAAACCAATAAATTAAAAGCTAAGAGTTGAATTTTTTTGAACTGAATGCCTTAAATAAAATAACTGATAAATAAGTTAATAAATATAAAATAACAAAGACATATTTTGTAAATATAGTTTATAATATTTTAAAATTTCGTCTCAAATTAATACTATTCGAGTGATAACTAAAGTTATATATATCATTTCTAAGATTTAAATTTATTTTAATATATTATTTTCCTAAAAAAAGGGGAAATATATTTTAAAGTAATATTAATGAAAATTTTAGAATTTATATTTCAAAGCTTAATATATTTTTTTTAAATATGTGTTGGTACTCACAATGATTATGATTAGATTTTGATGATGACTGTACTTTTAAAATATGAGTGTAACTTCAATTATCTTACAAATGTAAAAAAATAATCAATTTCCAAAATAATAACAGGTAATTTTGCATTCAAAAATTAGTTTTTTGTAATTATTTTATTTTATTTGCATAGGAATTAATATAACTGAATAATTTAAGAATATAGTGAAGCAATTTACTAATCTCGTTTGAATTAACTTTATATAGATTTTTGTAGAATCAAATCAATATAAAAATCCTTTTATTTCTATATTTTCATCTTAATTTTATTATTCTATTTTTCTTTGATTTATTGAAATAATTTTCATTGTTTGTTCTTACACTCTACCTCAATGTTTTAAAGAAAAAAATAAATAAATCACAAGAGGTCATGTTTTAAAACAATTAAATGGTTTTGGTTGCGATTTGAGTTATGCTTTTTGTAATATGTTTCCTTTTTCTAAGAAAGTTATAATCTAAACAAATAAACTTATATTCTTTAAATAAATTTTAAATATTTGAATGGACCTTAATAATATCATTTTAAAACAAAATTCGTTTTTTTATATATAATTCTAAAAGGGTATAAGGGATTCTAACTAATTAATGAGGATAAAAAAAAGACAAAAAAAAAAATTATAATAGCTTTATATGGAAAGTATACAATTTTGGATTGTGATGGATTGCCAAACACTCATTCAACAGTGTAGAGTTGATAAATCCATGCAGTAAACAATCACTTGATGGATGCAAAACATCATCATTAAAGGATGAGAAACAACTATAGTCACTCTCTAAGCATGGATCATCAATACTTACCACTTTTAATTACCATCTTATCAGTTGCTTTCTTTTCATAAAAAAAAAAAAAAAAAAAAAAAGCCAATAATCAATTACAACCTACAAGTAATAGCTTATAACATGGCCACACGTTGAAATAAAATAATATTAATTATGTCATTCTACAATGAAATGTGGCCAATTAAAATTCGAGCCCCCAACACTTTACAACCAAAGGTTTCTACTAGTGAAAAGACAAGGAGTTAACCATTTTAGTTTATATCACCCCTCATTAATCTCTATTCTTAGGTATAGAATATTTTTTTTATTTTAAATATATTTTTAATTTATCAATTTTACGTTGTCATTTGAATTTAAAATTAGTTTTTCAGAAGCCGTAATTAAAAAAATTAATTTAATTTCTTATCTTAAATTTTATTAAAGACTTTATTTATATAACTAATCATTATAAATCGTTAACTTAATAACTTGTTTTAATTTTGTATTTTTATCACTAAACACTTTGTCACATATTTTTTTAATATTAATTATGACGACAATTAAGTAGCAAGACCAAAATAATTTTTAAACTAAAAAAATAGTTTTATTTGAAGATAGAAAATAAGCTTATTTCAACTTTGAAACAGTAAAAAAAAATAGAAGGATCATTATATTTTTGAGGAATATTTACTTCCCGATTTAAAAGTCTTTGAACTCATTGATTTAACATCACAATTTGCCATGCTTTGATTTATGATCGGATAGATTAATGGAATTATGACTCGAAGGTCTCCCTCATTCAATTCTCAATTATGTACTCTAAAAGACGTGCATTAGCTACATTGCCTACTCTTAGGTTCATTTGTCCCTAAATGATCTTAAAGTTGAAACATATGAATATCAAATTTAAGATTTCATAACTTAAATAACAAAGAAACCTACAACAACAACTATACGGTTAAAACAAAATAACAAAGAAAACAATAAATGAAAACTAGCGTGATTCAAAATATTAATTAACTTCAATTTATAACTATAAATAAAAATTCATTAATAGTTATTAGCACCCTCGAGACATGATTGTTTGATCTATAATTATTTCTGACACAAAAGTACGTGTATATAAATAAGATATTGTTTAAACAAACTAGAAGATATATAATCTTCTACATTATATTGAGTTTGTCAAATAAGATTTCATCTGACTTATATTAGACATTGTTCTCGCCTAGTCTGTTGAAATAAAAGTCTTCCTTTTAAAATTATTTTCTAAGTTGCAAACATCGTTAGGTTGTGACTATTAACTAATTTCTTAGAAAAATATCCTTCGAAATATGTTTCCAAAAAGAGCGCAGGTATATTATATGTCTTTAATCCTCGACCAATATCAAAATTCGAGAATAAAAAAGTATGAGAAATAAAGAAGTAGAAGAAGACATAGAGCACCTCAAACGTTGTCTGAAAATATGAAAAATATTACTATGGTACTTCCAATAAATATTCATCAGACACAACTGGCTTATGCTTCTAGATAAAAGACCCTTGAAAAATATGCAAAAACTTTAATATACTTTCATAAAATAATGGTCAAATGCGCGACGTATGCTTCAAAGAATAAAATCTTCACTTCTACTACTTGTTTACAACTACAAAAAGAGTGTTAGTACTTTAAAAAAATAATAATGGTTAGACGCAACATGCATATGCTTCCAAAAAAAAAAGACCCTTATTCCTGCCACTTGTGTGTAAGGGATAAAGAAGGAAAAAAAAAAGACACAAATCACCTTAAATTTTGATTGAAAAATGTAAAAAGAACTTACATTAGTACTTCCAAAAATTAATGGTTAGACAACTAACATGTGCTTCCAGGAAGAAGATCTACAATTACAAAGAGATTGTGTAAGAGATAAAGAAGGAGAAGAAATCACATATCACCTACTCAAGGAGGAAAGAATATAGGTTACAAAACCAAAATGAAAAAAAAAAAATGAAATTAGAAGATATTTATTATTGCTTCTTCTCGTCAACTTTTTTCTTGCACAACAATACAATGACCACAAAATATTATGCAGACGCATGTCTAAAAGTCTAAAATAACCCTAAAGTAACATAAAAGAATATAGGTTAAAATTGCAAATTTTCTAACTTAGAGATTATATATATATATATATAATTCTACTATCTATAAACATGTATGTTATAATTTGTTCATAGCTTAGAATTATCCAACGATATCTTTGGATAATATTACATCTGGAAATTTTTGTCGACATTTAACTTACATCAATTATATGCACTTTTATTCGGATGTAAATTACTGTTGGATAAGATTCCCCTTGACAATGTTCTTGTGTCTCATTTTATTTGAATCGATTCCCGTAGATAATGTTTTTAAGTCTCAATTATATTTAAATCTTGAGTAGTCAATAATCTCTATTTACTCATGGATTTGTTTTTGCTAGTAATTAAATTTCTTTTAATCATGTTTCTTGTTACAAACAAATATGGGTGACACCAAGAACTGAAAATCATCAAAATCTTTAAAATCTATCTTCCAAGTAAGTCTACCACTTGTGCTTTTTTTATTAACAAAAAGAATATAAATTAATATGAAGCATAAAAGGGGTGTTTCAACTTTTAAGAAAATGTTCCACAAACAGGTATTGAATACAATAATCGATAAAAAATAATAAAATTATCCAACACCTCTAACTTAACTCATCCAACAAGACCCTCCAGCATCAACAATTTTTTTTATTCCTTGTCAAGACAGTCAAAGGAGTGTAAATATAAACTAATCTACAATGACACATTTTCTTTTTAAATGCAATTCTTGAATCGAGCTCTCCATTCTAGAAAGTCTAAATGCAAGAATCGCTAAATATGCTCTTGTCCTTCTTCATCCTACTAAGCACATGCTCTAATAAGCTCCTATCTAACATGCAAAACCACAAAAGAACAAATCTAGGCAATGTAGCCTGGTAGTGTGGTTAGTAATACATAAATCACTCAGGAGTCATGCATGATTTTTGCACAATAGCTACAATAATTAGTAGCAATTCAGATGTTCTGCTGCTAAAACCGAGATAGGCAGTGTGTGATGTTTCCATTCATGAACTAGGTGCAAACAATAAGACAACTATACCATCAGAAAATAAAGCACCAGTAGTTTTAAAGTTTCGAAACATAACATTATTTCTACTAGTCCAAATAGTTCATATACATACTATTTGATCTTATCTTCACCTTTTAAGTTGTTATTTTCTTCGATTTTATTTTTGTATTTCTTTATTTTTGTTGTGCATATGATTTTATCATCTAATTGTTATACCAAGTTAGGATAACCATGTCAAAGATTAGTTATTATAGTTTTTTAATGTCATAAAAATATGAATTTGTTGAGTGTAAGTGTACTCCATATAATATGATAATAAAGAGATTACAATAATCACCAATTTAGCTTAGTCTAGCTTATTTCCTCTCAAATTAAAGTAACATATTTCCTCTCTTAGTTGAAATAGCACTTTCATAAATGACAACTATAGTTTTTAATGACTTCAAAATTAAGAATCTTCTTTGAATTAGTCTTTAACATTAGTTCTTCTTTTAAAAATAATAATTACACACATATTTAAGTTATATTTAAATAGAATTATAAATAGAGATGATAGTGTGAGCTTTCTCCATCCACATTTATCTTGTAAAAAGTAGGTAAAGTAGGTTGAAACAGTCGATCCTTATCAAAATTATAAATTAATTGTTAGCACATCCGACATAACAATTGACTCGTGAGTCTACAGAAGTAGTTCGAATGAACAAGATTTAGAAAAATACTTATATGTAAATGTTATGACAATAATTTTATTTTAATATTTTAAACTTTATTGTACTCCATGAGTCTATAATTAAAAATAAAATTTAAATAAGTTAAGCATAAAATTAATATCTAAATCAAATAAATATGTTAAAATTAACTATAAAATGTTAGAAGAATCTGAGGGAGAAAACCTTAAGGAGATATCAAACAATGAGAACTGAGCCAATCCATACAAGGGAATGACGTTACCTCCAATCCAAAACCTTAAGACATTAGGGTTGTGAGTCTTCTTTCTTATATATTGCTCAACTTTCTCATTCTTACCCAATGTGAGACTTAGACTCACACTTAAATATCTAACATAAAACATAAAAAATAAACTATCATCCAAAGTTACTAAAAACCTATAATAATTAACTATCCTCATTGATATGAAAAAAAACATTATTTTTGCTGTTTTATTTCACTAATATTAAAACACAATAAACTTTTTTATTGCAATTATACAAATTAACCCGTTATTACGAGTTATGATTTATATAAAATACATCTGTTTAAGTTAAAATTTTTTTATTGCAATTATACGAATTAACCCGTTATTACAAGTTATGATTTATATAAAAACACATCTGTTTAAGTTAAAATATTGATATAAAAAACATTATTTTTGCTGTTTTATTTCAATAATATTAAATATAGTAAATTTTTTATTGCAATTATACAAATTAAACCGTTATTACGAGTTACGATTTATATAAAACACATCTGTTTAAGTTAAATTTTTTTATTGCAATTATACAAATTAACCCGTTATTACGAGTTATGATTTATATAAAACACATCTGTTTAAGTTAAAATATTTAATCTACTCCACACTTTTTTTTAGCGAGTAGACAAATCATCAATGCTTCTAGTTATAAACATAAGAAAAACAACTCCAAAGAAGAATAAAATGAGAAAAAGATACTTCAAAACTAAGAAACTTAGACTCTAAGAAGCTGTAACCAATTTTCAGCTCTTGGTAGTAATAAAGGAAGTAAACATTTGTAAGGATATAGTAATCTAATTTCATGAACAAATTGTAAAGTACCGTTAAGAAAGTACTCGACAGGAATTAATTCAATTTCAGTTAAAACGGATAAATTTTATCTAATTAATTCCAGTATAAAAAACTATTCACTATATTCTAACTGATTTGAATTGAAAGTAAGTTATATCATAATTAATGTCTAAGTAACTTTTAAAAACTAACTTTTTTTTCTTAGAAAGTAACTTACATCTAAGTCATATAACAAAATAAAATTTCTCTGGAGTTTCCTTTTCTTTAAAAATTTAACATATTAATAGATATATGTATATTGGAGAGTAACAAGAGAAAAAAGTGGGTCCTTATATTAATATTCGTAATATCTAAGAAGTGTATATGTTCCAAATGTGGGTTCATAGTTAGTCACGTGATATAGTCTGATTTCTGAGTCTGTAGCAGCCTGCCATCACGGACAGCAAGAGATATATACACACATATGGCTTTTGTTTTATTATGTTGTTGTTCTACGTACGTATGTACTTTACCAAGCATGCTTGGGGAATGTAAATTCTTGTAAATGAAATTTAACTGGTTTTTTTACTGGGCCTGAAATTTGAATTTTCTAAATAAAATATATAATTAAAAAGTTATTAATGGATAATATTTTCTGTAAATATTATTAAAAATCTTATATTAATTAGAGATAATCATATAATAATTAGAGATAATCAAACAACTTATTCAAGTAATTTTATTGGATCATTTTCTATTAAGTTGTTATCAAATTATTTTATATATAAATTTTATATTTGAGTTAAAAAATATTAAAGATCTCATATCACATATTTGAATTAAAAATTATTAGAGATTTCATATCACATTTAAGTTAAAAAAATATTAAAAATCTTATATCACGACTAGAAATAAGATTTGTCAATAATTTATAAATAGATATAGATTTTATTTTGTAAACTGATTTTGTAAGATTAATTAAAACTAAAAATGCATAAAAACTTAAAAGTAAATTTTTTTTATTACTTTAAAACAATTAAAATTTGGATAATTGGTTTAATGATAATGTAAAGATCTATTTTTAGACTAATAAGATATTGGGATTTAAAATCTAAATTATTTCACATTTTATCAATATATTTCTGCAATGATCCTTTTTTTTTTCTGAAGCCATAAATTAAGAAATAATAGATAATAGAATTATAGTAGTCGAATATAATTTTAATCGAGATAAGTGTTTTCTGTTCACTTTAAATTTCAGAATCTATTTTCTTTGATTGTGATATGAAAATTTGTTGCATGTATGCAGTTGATAAAAGATAAATTTGTCTTAATTTAAGATTATAGTAAAGCGTGTATTTATTAGATTTGATCTGAGAATAGAAATTTAAAGCATTTTTAAAAGTCCTCAAATCAATCTTAAACTTTTTGAAGAAAATCTGATTGGAAAATGTGAAAAATAATGAGTTGATTTGGATGATATAAACTTTGTTGGATTAAAGCAGAGCTTAGATATCTATTAATGAAAAAAAGCGTTGATGATATTGAGTTGGTGTGGGTTATTCTCAGTGACTTCAATTTCCAAGATGCATATTATAAATCATTAACTATACAACTTTTTTTTAATTATTGGAAAGTATCATCTCCATCACCAATTCTTTTAATTTGTAAGATTAATTTATAGGCCTGGCAAGTGATTGATTGGTTTGTTGAGAAGAGTTCCAGCTATGCGAGATATAAAGGTTCTTTTTATCAAATGTAATCACGGAGAACAATGATATCATGTTGGCCTGATTGATTGAAACTTCATGGAAGACTAAATAAAGAAGTTTTGATTTTTTTTAAATAGTGTTGCAATTATATAAACTTCAATGAAGTCTATACTTTTATTTTATATTTTCATTTTCAGTTGTTGAATTTTGAATTTTATAGTATATAATTTCGGGATTCTTTTTATCAGTTGATGTAAGGTGATGCAAAATTACCTTTATCAATACTATAGTAATTATTATATAATTGTGTTTATATAAGAAGAATCATATTATTCATATATATTTATTAATATGAGGATTGTCTTTATTAATATCATCGAGTACTATTATAATTTTTACATTAACCATCCAATCATATAAATTATTTACTTAAAATCATCTAATTATAGTTACTTAATGAATGAATTAAGTCATATATCTCATCATTAATCATGCTTTCTGTATTTTATACCATCAATATAATATTCAACACATATATAAAAAAAAATAATATAATATAAAAGTATTATATTATAGTCATGATCTTTAACAATTTCTCTGACTTAAATAAGATACCAAATATTGCTTTTGTGGTACTCTTATAGTTTGAGTAATGTTTGAGCAAAATATAACTTAAGAGCAACAACCTATTATGGTTTAACGATTTCTCTGTCTTAAATAAGATATCAAATATTGTTTTTGTGGTACTTTTATAGTTTGAGTAATGTTTGAGCAAAATGTAACTTAAGAACAACAACCTCTTTGAGTTATCCACACTTTTGCAATCACTTCATCACTTGAGCGTTTTTATTAATAATTGAGCTATAACTACTTGTTGAAAATACTTCAATAAGTTTTAAATTCACTTACCACCATTGGACACTAGGACACAAATCATGCACTCCAACATGATTTGGATACACTTACTTTGCCCATATCATACTTAGTGTTCATAACAACTTTTGAGCCGCACACGCCTCATTACTTAAGTGTCTTGCACAATGCTTGAGTAATGTGTTTTCAAATGAGAAAGATGTCTTAGTCTCTCTCTCTCTCTCATTCAAGCTACAAGTCATTGCTTGATTTATACACCGTATCTCTTAATCAATTAATCAATGTATGATAATAAGTGTAATGATTGAACAATGCTTGAGTCTCTCTTGAACAAAAACACATTGCTCAAACGATATTTGTTCCAAAAGCACACCAAACAACCATAAAACAGTGCTTTCCAAACATTTTGATCATCTACAAGGGATTTTACACCCCTCGTACTTACAAAAACAATAATATCAATACAAATCATCGATTTCATTCAAAAATTTATATAATTCACATATCTTTAAATTTCATATAACATATCAAAACAATCATCATTTTGTAAAGATGTAACATTAACTCTCTTTACTTAGATTGATTCGTATTTATCCAGTAATTCATTTATTGTCCATATCTATGATTGATCATACTTATCAAATCCAACTTTTAATCAGTCAAAAGAAATCTATACTTTAAGAGTCTCATCAAATCTTAATCTAGCAAATATTTCATGGTTAAAATCTTATTTTATTGTAAAAAGAGTGATGTAAACTTCATGAATGATCTTGATAAACTATAGATGTGTATTTGCAAACTAAAGACACCTAAGAGAATACTCATTAATGGTGGAAGCAAGAAGAAGTATGGGTTAGGATTGAGGTTTCATAAAAAAATAGAAAATAAGAAAAGTTGTAAAATAAAATAGAAAATGGAAGACACATAACCTTTATGATGAATCACAAATGAGAAGTACAAGAAGATTCGTTATTTAAAAAACTTATTTTAAAGTAAGAGTACAAAACTCTTAAGATTTTCAAAGTGAACTCATAAAGAATTTCATTCAACTTTTAAAAGTGATTTGACAAGTATAACATGTATCATTTCATAAACATGAAACTCGCAATAGGAAGAAAAAACAAACTTTAGTCTAGAGTTAATTATCTAATTTTTACACTTAACTCATTAGTTAATTTTTAAACTAGATTAGCATATAATAGTTCTTTGAAATTAGAAAAAAAATATTTGAATAATTCCTTAAATTTAAGAAATAGTAACTTGATTTAAGGAAAAAAAAAAACTCATGATGATTTTTCTAAAGTAAACACAGATGCATTATATGTACAACACATGAAATATTAATCATTCAAATAGACATATATTAATTATAGATCTTCTTGTAACCCTTCTACAATCAAAAACCGTCCAAGTTTTCTATTTTTTATAACATTGAATTATAGAATATTTCCAAAAATATTATATAATATAAGAGTTTCTACAAATTTAAGAAATTTCTATTTTTTTTATAAAGTTTTAAAATTTTCTCTTACCCATTGAAATCTATTTTTGATTTATTCTTTTTTCTCACATTCTATTACTTTATATTCTTTTCTATCTTTAACAAGTTTTTATTTTTATTTATATAAAAATTATTTTAACAAATAAACATGTAATTTCTATCTATAAATTTTTATTTCTTATTTATTTAAATTTATAATTAAAATAATACTATGATCTTAAAATTAATAATAAATTTGTTAAATTATTAGAAGGAAAATATGAAAGATTCGACCATACTAATGATCAAATTCATATAAAAATTTAAGGTATTATATTTTTTATGGACATATCTAACCATTTTTCTATGGTTATTCTTTTTATTTATATAGTATGGTGCCAGAAATACTAAATTATATTATATTATTTGATAGATGTTATTCATATGCAATTTCATGTTTTAAAACAAGATAAAAGAAAAAAACAAGAGTTAACTTATAATTTTGGCGTTTCTTTAAGGACTGATTCACGATTTCCATTTCCTTATTTTTATTTTATGATTTTAATGTTATATTTTAAAAGTTCATAATTTTGATTTCATTTGAACTTATATACATTTTATTTCTTTACTTAGTGTCATTGAACTTTAGATATAACAAATTCATTTAAGATACTATAAAAATCTATGCAATAAATTAAAAAGTTAAAATAAAAGAGAAATAAACATATATATAAGATTAAGAATTATATTAAAATTGAAATCACGAAACAAATAGATGGGTTAACATATCAAACAAAAATTTAGAAAAAAAAAAACAAAATTACAATTTAACCAAATCAAATCAAACAAATGATCCAACTTAAACTCATATTCCCTTTAATCAAACCAACATGTTCACCCCCTTATTATATTTATATATAATATATAGGTAGAACAGTTATCTTTGCCTCTTAATGCCTTAGCATTAGTACTATTTGGAGCATACACTTATGTTGTTTATTTTAATGGCTAGTATTCTTAGTTCTTAGCACATGCCAAATTTTTTATTCAAAAAACTTAAGTATTAAAGTTATTGTTGTTAGGCATTCATGTATTATTTTTAAGTGGGTGACAATTTTTTCTATGATGTAATCTTCTTCTTATTTAAATTATTTTTGGTTGTCTCTTTCCCATCATTTTGCCTCATTTAAATAACTTATTTTCATCCCAATAATTATTCCTCAGATAAGCATTTTGTCCATTTTGTCTATAGTTATTATTGGGTGTATGAATCCAATGGGGTTTGATTCATCAAATGTTTCTTTTTCTTATTGCAACTTCTTGGAATTCATTCATATATTAAATAACTTCATATACTAAATTAAACATGTCACATTTAGACAATTGTATATTTTTTAAGATGCTATGCATTACATTCAAAACCAATAATAGCTTAAATTAGTCACTTACAAATTAAAAAGTGTTGTAGTTCTTGAATTTATAAATCAACCATCAATTTAGTCTCTAAACATTATTATAGAATCATTTTACTTGTTGAAATTAAAAAGAATACCCTCGTTTTGTAATTTTAGAGATTAATTAAATAACACTTTTATAATTTTCAAAAATAAAATTTTCAAAAGCTAAATTACTATATAACTTTATTGTTTTACTTTATGAATGACATTTTTACCAATTTTACTTGACACTAATATTTATATAACTTTACTTGTCATCATCTATAATGATGTTTTTTCTTCTAACTATTATATTTTTTTTTATTCATAAATTCTCAAATTCAATATCTTATTTCAAGATCTTGATCCTAGTTTTACTCGAGTGACTAATTTAGTGTTATTTATCACTTCAAATTTTAATAAACTTCAAAGTTATAAAAAAAATATATATTTTATTTAGCTGCAAATTGAGTTCAACACCAAAATCAGGATCCCTTTAGCAAATTTCTTCTATTCCCTTCTTCCTTTTATTTTTATTTTCTCAAACATTACCTAAAATCAAGCTTTTATAGACACCAAATCAATCGACCACCAAACAAGGAAATAAAAGAAATTAATTCAAAGAGATTTATTCTTTAATGTTGATTTAAATGGAGAAACAACAAAAAGAGAACGTATAAAAGGACAACAAAAATTAAAATAAACTAAACAAAAAAACAAAAGGAGATATGGGAGGGAGAGAAGAATAAATAGAAAAAAAGACAAGGATTATCAGTTTCCTTACAAAAATGATTTTGTATATTTTTTTACACAAAGCATTATAAAAAAGCTTTTCTAACAACATTATTAAAAAAAAAAAAAAAAAAACTAAAGCA
>Ga0209700_106785_pt1 | contig 17168 bp, 4 predicted proteins | sample SiratroredBW_FD_187528 | JGI IMG/M metagenome (GOLD analysis project Ga0209700, IMG submission 187528) | Root nodule microbial communities of legume samples collected from California, USA - Siratro red BW (SPAdes) (version 2) | ecosystem: Host-associated > Plants > Roots > Nodule | place: USA...
AGAAAGAAAAAAAAAAAAAAAAGTATCTGATTGTGTGTCACTGACATCTTACCAGTTGAGTAATAATCGATGATGACATTGCTTTTTTCTTTTTCTAAAAATCACGGTTTCTATTTTGATATCCGGCGGTGTGGGACAAATGGTACTTTACTCTTCCTTTTTCCACAGGCGTGGATGCCAACAGAGATACATTCATTCATCTCCACTTTTGAATTTTGGATCGGTTCCAACGGTCACTGTCTACCCTTTTCCCATTCACAAACCCTACTCTTCTCCCTCTCTGTAAATGGGTTGGAATCTCATCTTCTGGCTCCTCATTTGTTTCCCTGCCAACATTGCCCTTCTCGCCTCCACTTTCTACCAGGTCTTCCATTTTCCCTTTGCGTACTTTCTTTTTTTCATAAAACTGTTTTTGATTTCGGACTATTGTTGTTGGGGTTGAAGGTTTTGATTCTGTCGGATTTGGAGTCTGATTACATCAACCCTTTTGACGCTTCGTCTCGGATTAACTACTTCGTTCTTCCCGAGTTCATTGGGCAGGGAGCGTTGTGTGCTCTGTGCCTCTTCACTGGCCATTGGTTCATGTTTTTGCTCACTGTTCCTGTTACTTGCTACCATGTCAGACTGTAAGTTAACTTGTTCATGTTTTTTTTTGCCAGATGAAACTGAACGCTGTGTTGTTGTTAATCACATTGTGCTTGTTTGATGGGGTATTTAGGTGTGAAGTTTTTGCTGCTGATACTGTCTCTGTGTGTGCTTATAATAATGTTATGGCTAGAAAAAGAGCTTCTTCTGTAAGCTAAAATTAACCTGTTGCCTCATCTTTTGAAGAAGTTAGTGGAAATTTTTTTATATTAGTTAGAATGCTTAAGTTGACTCTAACTCATGGTTGAGCTCAATTTAGTTTACCTTTTTCTTATTTTCCTTGTATGGGTGCTTTTAGAAAAAGATTGAGGCCCAAGAGTTTTACTTTCTTCGAAGGATTTATGTGAACTCAAAACCAAGTACTTTTGGGGCAACTTTTGTGTATACATTTTGTTTTATATTTTTTCCTACATACAACATGGATGCTTGCACAGGTTTACTTTTGCTTGGGGAATCAAAGGAGTGAAGTACATGTATGATGTGATTATAGTTGTGCATTTATACAATCTTTTGTGTAAATGGAATATTTCTCTCTTTACTGCTGTTTGAATCTGAAGTTCTGATCGAAACTGATACACCCCCCACCCACTTTGTTATGAAAGCTTTTAAATATTTTATTGTGACTAAGTAGATGAAATTCTTTAAACTCTGTTTTGGCTATGACTGTTTATTGCTTAGTTGTTTGGCTATTTTAATTTACTAGTTTACATCTGAACTTGTGAAAGATTCTGTTGAAATATTCTTCATATCTTTCTTGTCAATCTGAATATGTTATTATTCCAGAGAGGTTTTTGTAAACTCAAGAGAACAAATAGATGCTAATAAAGGCTCACAAAGTTAATCCTTAGTCCTGTTCTACAGTTACAGGAAAGTCTTCTGTGGTCTGATAGTTTTGTGAAGATTGAGCTTGTTTTCTTTTGATGATTTGATTGTTTTATCTGATGATCACATTAAACTTAGATCAAAACTATTGCTTCATCAAAACTTGATATGATTTGTTATGATCAAAACCATTGAACTTCTTCTTAATACAATGTTGGCTAATGAAGACTAGACTGTCATTGATCATACTAGTATTGAGATAAGATTGTCTTGGTTAGATTGCCTATGATCATATCGTCTTGGTCTAACACTATGGACCTAATCCTAGTAAAAGGACTACAACTAGTAACATAATAGTGATCCTTCTCTTTCTTCAATACTGCCAATGTCCATCCCTAAGCAAGGTCCTGCAAAATACAATTAGTTGGCAAGATTGTTAACTAAAATTCAATTCCTTGACCAATCAATGTGTAGATGATATTATGTTTTAAATTAAGTACATTTAAAGCATAGTGAAGGGAAGAATTAAAGTTTTACGGATCTTTCTCCCTAAAGCTTAATTTGACTATCTACCACTGAGACTGAAATGTTCCAATGTATAACTGAATAGTCATTGGGAATTTCAAGATTTGAGCACTATTCATGTGATCTGTAGCGCATGAACTAGTAATCCCCTGCAAAAGATGAAACTTGATTTGCTGGCGGAGAATATTCTGTTCTATTTGTTTTAGCTATAGAGGTAATATTCTTTCTGAAGCAGTGTTAGGTGCTGAAACTGCCTTGCTGTAAAAAAATTACTGGATTAGCAGATAGGCTGACACACAAATTTTACTACTACCGGTTTCTGCCACCTAAGCAGATTTTTTTGTCTCCCTATCAGATGTCTGAAAATATTTAATGCAATTTTATAATTTTATTGCATATTAATTGGTGTACTCATTTCATCAATATAAGTAGAATTCTCAGTGCGGCAGCATGCTTTTCCTTTTCTAAGTTATAGAAAGTTAGCAAAAGAAAAGAAAGCGAAGATATTGGCAACATTTTTGAGAATGCATCTTCCTTCAACTTCATATCATCAAGGTCATCTTGGCACCAAGACTGAACCCAAAGCATAGTCACACCTTCCATCCTCATGAAAGCTTGTTGCAACTAATCAGACAGGTGGATTTCTTACTCCTCAAACAAACTTTCAGCTCTAGTGATCCACAAAACAGGTTCCCCTATAAAATCCGGCAGCTCATCCTTCATGGCCCACTTGCCATCCATCGCTGGTAACACAGCTATCCCATGGATAAGACTCAGATTTGATAGAAACACAACAATATCATTGATTGAAAAAACAAGAACTATTGCAAATTACAGAAGAGAAACCCCTGTAATCCCAGAGCAAAGACCGTCAGAGAAGAGATGTTCCCAACCTAAGGTTCTTTAACAAAAGATACAGAATGATTTTCCCCCTTGCCATGCCCTCTTCCTATAACTACCCTGCCTCTCTAACCAAACTGGCCACATCAACTATTTTAACTAATTCTGTGTTGACCCCAGTTGGTGGGCTTTAGGCCCAAACCCAGTACTCTAGCATTGCCATACAAGTGATACAAAACCATTCTAAACTTTTTTTCAGCACTTGTATATTTTAGCCATTTATTTTCAAAATTCTTTCATCAAAAAGATTGACAAAGAAAGATGTGAATACATAGAATATTGGATTCCTATTGTAGGCTGACAATCAACATGAAACTATTCTTTAATCTTCTTGTTATACTATTTGGATCCCGACATTTTCATTGAAACTGCATTCAATCTGATTTTTTCATCCCTATTAACTGCCTTCATGATGACAAATTAGATGGAATTTTTTAAACTCCGTTTGGCTTTGTGAGGTTTACTTTTATTTTTTGGCATTGCAATTTCCTAGTTTATGTTCATGAGCTATTAATTTGTTAACTTTACTATTTGTTGCTATTTGTGTTAACCTTGTTTACTGGTTTTGTAAAGGGAAATGAATGTGTGATGTCATGATCCATGCAACTTGAGGGCTAGTTTCTTGTTTAAAAATTTTCGAACTTGTGTATGTAAATTATTGTTGAATTGTTGAATTATTTTTGGGGGGTCATATACATATTGGGTAGGAAATGTCAACAACGAAATTTTTAGTATGATGAATGAGTATGTTTGTTCTTCCATTTAGGACATATTGTTTAAACTTATTTTATGTTCTTTTTTGTCATGATTATTCCATTTCTATGATTCAGGTATGTGAAAAGAGAGCATCTTATTGATGTTACTGAGGTGTTTAGGGTAGTTAATGCCGAGAAGAAAATTCGGATAGCCAAACTTGCTTTATACTTAACGGTTCTCATTGTTACTATCTTCAGGTTTGTCACACCCTTACAATAGAACATGCTTATCTACTTTGCTTTGGCTTGTACGGTCTGATTGTTTAACACTGTATTTATTTCCTTTTCCAATTAACACCTTCCATTAGGATGCTTGCCGCAGGAAGAATAATATTCTACAATTCCAAGTTTGAAGAATTAGACATTCTGTCAAATCTCTTAGTGTTCTAAGAAAAAATTGTAATCCTCCCGAAAAATTGTAATATTCTACACTGTTCTTTAGTAAATTACTATTTATCTAATTAGGAATTTGACCATTTCAGTTGCCATGGTTTTATAGACTCATGGAATCCTGCAATTACATTTTATTGACTAGTCCCTCTCCAGCTAGATTTTCTCCTCTCTAATTCTTTTGGTCTCCAATATTGATGTAAATGTGTGTAAATTTTTTCAAGTGACCTTTGAAGTTGTAATTTCTTTTGTCATATATAACACAAGCTTACACGTATGAGAATGTATGGATCCTTGTCTAGATGCATTATGTGACCTATAAGTATTTTGTCCTCCAAATTTGAAAAATACAGACCATACCAAATGTAATTATGCAAGTTAAAATTGGAATATTTTTTTCTCTCTTTTGCTCTTGTGGTGTTTTCTTAAAATGTCCTTTCCTTCGGAAATAAAGTGGATGGTTTTGCTTCTGGTGTCTGAAATATTCTACGATTATTCTTGCAAGCTTCATTCTTCATGGCTAGATATAACTCCCTTAAGGAACCTGATCGTTAACATTTCTACCTACTTTCTATTTTCAGGCTTACACTAATCGCAGTCTACTATTTAGGCATTGAAGACGATGATGACCTAGGCCACCTTTTTTGGTAACCCACAACTTGTGCTCTGGGTAAGTTGCACCCGATTTTTGGTTGTTGGGAGGGTTCCCCTTTTGGAGGGAACTTGTGACTTTATCTGTACCATTAAATTAGGTTTACACTTAGAATTCGGGTGTTCTCAGAAATAGAAATGTTAGGCATTGAATTGAGTGAAACATTGCAAAGTTATGTATCCACATTGTTTGATACAACTCTTTTTCACTTGAAATAGCTTGTCCTGCGAAGTTTCTGTTTATTTTGAGAGATAATTTCAGTGGTACCATATTTTTAAGATGTTCATAGTCCCAAGAAATATGTAGCTTTAGTTCAAGAGTCATGCATGGTAGTGCATGTCTTTAATGGGATCATGCACTGAACCCCCCCTCTCCGGTTTCTACTTATCAATGAATGAGCAGATATTCCGCACCATGTTGACCTAAAAATGTTGAGAACATGCTCTGTTCAAAAGTCATTATTTGATGTAGGGCCCCCTTTTGCTTATCGTGATAAATTGGGCTCAAATATGCAAAATTCACCGTTCTGGACTTTATTGGGCTCTCTTACGAGGACTGGATGAGGTGTTTCTTCCTACACTTCCACGATTTTCTCACCATCCATTTTTGATGTTTGGGAATGAATAGGAGGTGATAAAAGAAACGTGTGAGGGGGTAGGAAGGGAGTGCATGGATGATGTTTAGGCTTGGGGTATTTCTTTTAACACTTCCATATCTTCTTCTTTCACCTCCAGAGGTGTGAGAAAAGTTTAAATTATTAATGGGTAGGAAACATTTTGAATTGGGTAATCTGGAAACTTACTTATTTTTGATTGCCCAATTCAAAATTCAAAATGTATTTTGCATTTTACAGTTCAGAGGCATTATGAATTATACCATTCGAAATATATTTAGATTTGAAAATGTATTATATATAGATTATATAATTTGGAAATATGTTTTGGATTACGTAATCTAAAAATTCATATTAGATTATGTAATATGGAACTTTGGAAATGTGTTTCAGATTTTGGATTCTAATGTATTTTTGGATCATGTAATTTAGAATATATTTTTGGATTATGTTATCAAAAATTTGAAGGATATTTTGAATTATGTAATTCATAACATATTTTTGGACTAAGTAATTTAGAATGTATTTGAAAGTGCATTTTAGATTGAGTAATTTGTAACATGATTTGAATTTGACATTTTGACAATCTAAGGTATAGACATTTTAGACCTCTCCAACACTCCTTTAGAAGTGTAAGAAAAAAAATCATGAGGGTGGAAAAGGTAGTGAACTTAGGGTTGTGGTTGGCCTTTTTAGAGGCCAAATAATCTTGACCTTCATTGTTCTCCTATGAGAACAGTATGCCTCCTAAATCACAATAATACAAAAGTAGGCTTTTTTTTCACCTCCATTATTACTACCTACACCTCCATATTAACAACAAAATGACTATTATATCCTCTCTTACTGCACCATTATGTTGTTGCCACTGCATACATGCTGCCATTACACCCTTTGCTGACAGAGGTGATTCTGCCGAGCATGTGGTTGACCAAATTACCAAAGAAAGCGTAAGAGTGTGCATTAATTAATCCAACCTGTTGAACTAATTCAATTAAATTGAAAACAAGTAATTTCTTATCTGAAAAAACTGAAATGCCAGCGTGGTCTGGTTCCTAATTCTCATGTTCAAAATTGAACTCTATCAATTTATAAGTGCACTAAATTTATTAGTTTTCTTTTTTTTATCTTGGAATAAATTCTAAATTGTTATCAACGAGTATCTATATTCTTTTTATAATGTCTTGACTTGTAGTTTGTAATTTAGATCAAGTTATGACTTTATGATGATATAATAGTTTTAATAAGTGTTTGCCATATATTTATTATGTTCACCTTAACATAAAACCTAGTCATTATTAAAGAGGTTTATGTATTGATTGGGGCTTTACAAATATTCTAATTGATGCAATTTCATTTATTTGTTGGCCATAAACAAACTAGCAACAAATTAAAACAATTTATTCAATTCAAATCACAATAAATTGGATTAGTTTGGACATTAATATCATTCTTAAACCGATATAAGTTAAATCACATGTTCTTTTAATGATGGGATTTATTTAGTTTTTATTATTATAAAACTATTTTCCATTTGTTTACTAGCAAACCCAGTAGTTTATAGTTTATGAAATATTCAAAATTGGTTAATATTGTTAAGTTTAATACTCAAGTCTTAATTTTTTAAATTCGTATTTAATTTATTTATTTGTTGCATAAATTAATCTATCTTATGTTAACTAAAACTTTTAATTGATTTATTAAAAAAATGTAAAATATCTAATTCAAATTCCCGAAATTAAAACTCCTCTTCCAAAACAGCCTGACATTTAAACTATTTAATACTTTAACCATTTACATATTTTTTCACCCTCTCTTTAAAGGCAAAAATGAAAATATAATGAATTAAATAATATTTATCTGATAGAGATTTCATAATATTTATTAAATATACAACTATATATATGAATTTAAATCTTCAAATCGGTTTTTGTAATATTATTTATACTAAAATATAGTTTTAAAAATATTAAGTTTTTTTTAAAATGTATCTTTTGTGATTTGAGATATTAAATAATGGGAGTGATTAAGAGTGATGCATGAAAATGAAAGTGACAATAGCACAGAGAGAGTGGGCCCACATTATCTTTCTCACATCTGACCATACCCGACACACTGTATGCCTTTCTTCCAACTCATAATTGATGATTGGGCCCATTCAACGCCAACACGTGGGCCTTTTATCCCTTCGCGTGTGTTGACCCCGTGTTTGCTTCGTGACATGCTGGGTCCTTTTCGGGCCCACAATTGGGTGTCCCCTATGGGCCCATCGGGCCTTTGCAAGCTGCCACCTATCATTTTCACTTGTATTTTCAAATCAACAAAACAGTGGGGTCGGGATAAAATATGTTTCAATTGTTTTTACTCTTTCTGAAAAAACATTTTTTTTTCTTTTTAATTTTGAAGTGCATTATTTTTATCATTGAAGTACAGTATAAACTACTTTTTCCCTTTATAAAACATTGTCTAAATATTTAAAGATCAAAAGTATATATTTTAAATATAAAAAAAAAACTAAAAAAACAAATAATTCCTTTGGAGGACTAGGGTTGAGTTTTACATATTTTAGAGGGTCAAAAAATATACTTTATTCTCCTTTTGTAAAGTGACCACGTGTATATATGTTTCAATTTAAAAAGATGATTTAGATAACGCAATTTTCTTTTTGAATGATATTCATGATTTTTTAATTTGAAACCACTCATACATTAATTATGTTTTTAGTTTAAAAATATTTGAATTAAAATTTATTTCCTGCAAATTTACAATTGTTCTCTTTATTCTTTATATTTTGAAAACAACTTCTTTAGTCATTTTATCTAATACATGCTAGACCTAGACATTGTCAAAACGAATACTTGAAAAAAAAAAAGATAAAGTATATATAATAAGAATGCAAAATAGAAGAAAATTATCACATAAAACAAATATTTTTTGAAAATTATAAAGAATGTAATATCAAATTTGTATCCGGGAGTAAAACAAATTATCTCAACTTTCAAATATATGCAATAATCATTCATATTAGTGAAAAATTATATGAAATTTAACAACATACACTAAAAGAGAGTAAAATAAAACTAATATTTCTATTTTTTATAAAACACGAAAAAGGGAAAAAAAAGATATCATATGTATAATATTTAATGAAATTTCCAACTTGAGTTAAACTTATATTTGCACTTACAAGTAAATATAATTTTTTGAAAATGGATTTGAACTAGTTTGGGTTCTCTAACTTAACTTTCACTAGTACTTTAGATGTTCTAACCAATCTTTGGTGAAGATAAGTTAGATACTTGAAAAACACTCAACTATATTGTTGGAGAGGATGGAGATAATCCAAACTCATTCATAAATAAATATTGCTTAAAGAACTAATAAAAATCAAAGAGTTTTTTTATTTTTTTCCAAACATTTTCTCTCTTCTATAATCTGCCACCAAACGAAGGATGAATGGTTATAACAACAAACAAAGCCTTAAAAGAAGACATGACCGTTTCTAAAAAATATATACATGAATTATTTTTACTAAAATACTAGATGTCTAAATTAAGAATAAGTTAGAAATAGAGTAACTTGAGAAACTAGCATTCTACCTAATCAAAAGACAACACGAAATTCATTATCAGTGTATTTATAGATCAACAAGTTAGATTGCACTAATATTTTCATAAAGATTTTTAAAAGAGAAAAAAAAGAACAAATAAAACGAATTTAAACATAAATTAATTTGTAAAACTTTTCCCACATTATTTCTTTAATTTTTTTAGTTTGTGTATAAATTAATTTTAATTTTTTTTATTACAATTAAATAAATATCATATAATACTTACCTAAGTACATTTGGCAAGATTAAAAGTTAAGTCATTTTCGTTCAACGTTACTGAAGCCTGTATTTAGAATGAATTAAATTTGTGTGCCATAAATACCAAGAAATGAAGAATTTCTAAGTACTTTGTAGTAAGTGCTTTTCTATATTTATAAAAGTGCTTTCATAATTCATGTTTGTAATGATGTGAATAAATGGTATGTGCAACCTAATTTTAGCGGGTCCGTTTTTATGCTATTTTTAATTCCACAAAATAAATTAATAAAAGAGTGAATAAAAGGGATAAACATTAAAAAAAAAACTGAAAAGTATAAAAGATAAAATAATGCATAAGTTGATGATAAAATTTATTGATACGAAGACCAGGTTCAATGAATTTTTTTTCATCATGTGTTTTTTTATAGAAAAATTAAAATAATAAACAATTTATTTGACAACTAGATTAATTTAGTCAAGAAAATAAATTAATAGAAAAAATTGATTATTTTGATTGAGATGAAATTCAGCCCAAATATCCCATTTTTGGGCCAATATTGCGCGGGATTAGTTTAGCTTAGGCCGCTAATTTTCATCATCTTCTTCCATTATTTAATTATTTATTCCCTTATATCATTTTTATTAATTTTAAAAATCAGATTAACATTAAAAATTAAATGTTAGATTTAAAAACCTATTTTATTATTTTTTACTTTCCTATTTTATTATCACGTGTGGTTATATTTAACTAACTTCAATTAAAAAAAAAAACTTTTTTTCTTTCTATGCCAGGAATTCCATATTAAGTCTACATGCTTACATAAAATCTCAAATGTTAGTTTATTAGATCTGATGTACATAGTTCTTGGATATTTTATTATTGAGTCTGTAAATGAATTGCCAATAAATATTAATTAAAGAGTTCTCTATATTTGATATTATATGATATATATATATATATATATATATATATATATATATATATATAATGATATTAATTTAATGTTAACACTATAAGGATGAATTATACCATAAATCATTGGTGTTGATGGATATTTCTTAGTAGTGAAAACAACAGTATACACATGAAAAAAATGTCATATTATACTTCTACAAAATTAAATTTTATGTAAATAATTTTCTAAATTTCTAGTACTCCACAAATTAGAGTAATTTAGATATTTCATATCAAAGGAAAAATTACAAACATGATTTTTCACATAAAATGAATTGAAATTATATATTTTCAATATTTGAATACTTACATCTTAACATAACACCGTACTAATTTTTACATAAATTAAATCATTGGTTAGAAAAATAAATAAATCATGATCCAAGCATAAACCTAAATGATTATAACTTTACTAAATCCATATAATTTTAAAGAACCCCAAACAGAAAAGTAAACACATTATAGATATGTTTTAAATAAAAGGTTTAATTTTTTCTCTATTGAAAAAAACGTTTTTATTTTGTATAAGAGTTGGATTGAACTTAACAAATCAATATGTTTTCATTTTTCTATGTCTGAAAAATATTTAATAAGATGATCTTTTCCAATATTTGTTGGAGATATTCTGCTGTGAGTGAGACTGCACTTTGATGTAACTTTAATGAAATATTAGTATAGTAATTAATAAACAATGTTACTTTAATTATATATTACTGTGAAAGTTTTGTTAATTAGATCTCAGGGAACAGCCTTATAAATTTAGATTGCATGTAAAAAAATTAGTTTGACATGATTAAATTGTTGAGAATTATTTTTAACAAACATTGGTTAGGGATACATTATTGTCAGAACCTTTACCACCCCAAGAGAAAACAAATGAATAAAAACACAAAATCATGTAATACAGTACATGGTTGGATGAAATGTCAGCATAGATGTTGAACAAAACACCAAAAGAGTTAGATTCACCATGGATGAATAGTTCCCACAATTTATTTTTTGAATTCTTATGATCTTGAGAGAGATTCCCACATTCCAATTGTGAATAATAATAACCTTCATAGTGGAAAGAAGTTACCTTCCAATACCCTATAGGGTGGGTTTACCCAGCTGAAAAGGCCATAAATAGAGGGTACCCTTGTAATGTTAATTGGCATTTATTTTACTTTGTCTTTGTTGAGTATTGAATGAATAACATGAGGAAGTAGTAGAAGGACAAAGGTGAAGATGCCAAGTCATGTCTTTCTCCAATTCTTGCAACCTTGTCCCCCATCCTTGCTTAATAGACCTTAATAGTTACAATACATAGATGGGTGATGGGCATGGGCAAGTGAACACTATAAGAGCCAGAGGAATCTCCAGCATCACTCATGCATCACCACACAACAACATCACAAACCTCTATGGCCCACATTCAGGATCAGGCCCTTGCTGACTAACATTAAAATCTGAGCTCAATGGGCTCTCATCCCCACCATGGACCAGGCCCAATTGCTCTTGTCAGGATGTGTCTGCCTCTTGTCCCTCTTCCATCCACATTACATCATCATTCTCTCATACATACATACATACATACATACCACATACATACTATACCATTCAAATTAAAAATAATCCTTGCATACCCTAAAGCACCATTCAAATTAAAAAACAAAAGGGTCTCTATTGGTAGTAAAAAGATTGAAGTTTTAAACTACTTGACTTTTCATGTGTAACATAACCTAAAAGGAAGAATATGACTTAGAAGCAATTAGTAATGAAGTTAGACACATAAGAGATAAGTGAGTTTCTTAAAGAGATTTGATTTTGTAGATATGAGTATGAAGAAAAGTTTAAAGGGAGAGTTGAAGAATAGGGCAGTTGATAGATATAACATATAGGTACACACATACGGTTGGTTGTAGGGTCATAATCAGAGCACTAAAACAACCAGTTGTTACTACTGAGTGGGAAGAGGTAACCCTACTTCTTCTATCAACAATCCATAGCAATAAATAAAAATTGTCATGTTTTTAACTTTTTCAAGCCTTTGGACCACATCTTACTCATTGCTCATCTGTAACATATAACTAGCTATTGACTAGCTAGTAGTAGTGATATACCTAAATTTCACAAATATTAAAAAATTAATTCATAAACAAATGCTTCGTATTTGGAGCCACACAAACTTCACCATTCTTTGATGCATTGCTTGCTTATTGAGAGAGATATGAAGATAGAAGAAGTTGCTGCTAGTTGCATGCCATGCACTCGTAAACTTGTTACATGAATTTTGGTGGACCTATGATACCTTCGTTTTCGAGCAAGAACATCACCCATTAGTGCGTGCCCTTTCACCATTACACAGCTAGAATTTTTTTATTTTTTTATTTCAAAAGAAATTGTGTGCATATATATAGCTGGCATTTGTTTTGGGATAAATGAGTAGTTATATTTGCATGCTTTGTACCATCTAACAATTGCGTTTAAATATATTGCTAAACTGAGTAATTTCTCCCATAACTATTTCCAACGGTTAAAATAAAGATAAACTGTAAACTGTTTAGTAGTATCAATGCAAACCAACACCAACACACTGTGTATAGGTGATAAATAGCTATATTTCTTAACATTGTGATGAATTCTTTATCTCATAGTCTCAATTAATATTAGGAGATTTCAATCTTTAAATGGATTTCAAATACTTTAAAAATTATATATATATATATATATATATATATATATATATATATATATATATATATATAAATTAATTTTATTGAGTTATGTTCATCACAATCTTTGAAGATTCTCTTTCTTTTAATGACAAGTTTGTGTTTTATGTAATGAGTTTTCTAATCTAAAGAATTCATTAATTGGAGTCACCTTCAATCCAAAAGCCTGTATTTTATGGGGACAATATTGGAGAGATCTCACAAGAATGAAAACAAGAGTCCAACACACAAGGGAATGACACCACCTCTAATCCAAAATCTTAAGACATTAGGTTTGTGGATCTTCTTTATTATACATTGCTCAACTTTCTCATTCTTACCTACCTAATGTGAAACTTATACTCACACTTGAATACCTAACAATATGTTTTTGCTTTAGAATGAGCTATAATTTGCTACTTGTTTGAACATATGCATGAAAAAATTTCATAAATAAAACTAAAATGATAGATTTGCTATCAATTAACCGATAACACAAAGCTAAAGTTTTATTAATCTAAACACAAATTTCTTACTACACTCTTGTAAGAGAGAATCTAATTCTTGCCTTATAAATAAAAGTAAAATTTATAATCACTACACCATATTTTTTAATTATATTATTATTATTATTATTATTATTATTATAACTATTATGATTATGATTATTATTATTATTATTGTTAAAAATAAGAATAATATTAATAATTTTAACAATAATATTAATAATAATAAATAATATCCACTCGTATATAAGAATAATGGGACAATAAAGGTTAAATTTTGACTATGCTTGTATCCTTATGAAAGGAAAGATTAAATTCATGCATGATTTTCTGAAAAATAAATGTTAAACAAGTATCTACAATCTTTAAATATATTTTTATGTTTTACATATGAATTTAGTTTCATAGAGATCATACGTATTATTGTAATGTGGGGTTAAAAACTTTATTTATTTTTTAATTTTAATTTTAGTTTCTATATTTTACAAATCTGCAATTTAGGTCATTAAATTTTTTACTTAATTTTATTTTCTTAATTTTAAAACCATTTTCAATATTATAAAAAAGTTATAAATATCATGCATTTTTTTCTCAATCTCGATATATCATGCCTAAAATAACAAAAGATTATAGATAATTAAATTAAAACCTGAATATAGTTATGAATGACTAAAAATTAAGGGATAAACTAGTCCAAGAAAAAATTAAGAAACTAGAATTATGGATATTTAAAAATTAAGAGATTAAAATAGTGTGAAAAAATATGAAAATCAAAATTACATGTTTTATAAAGTATGGAAACCAAAATTGTTGTGAAACCTTTCATTTTTGAAGATAGGATTTTGAATGAATGGTAAAAAAATAAAGTTGGATCTTGAGAGAGTTGGACATGTAAAAGAAGTATGCTGAAGTTTTAATAAGGAAAATAGATTAAAGGAAAAATAATCTTACTATTTTTAAAAGAAAAATTTAATCTCACTTAAAAGTAAATGAAAACTCAGAAAAACTTTAAATAAAATTTTTAAAAACTAAACTATGATTTATTTATTAGCATGATTTTTCACGAATTTTATAATAATATTAAATATAGATATTTTTATTTATTTAATATAAACAATTTTTTTTCAAGTTATTTTTAAGTACAACTATTTTTCTACCTATAAAGTGCATAATTTAGTTCCAGTCAGTTTTGATATTTTAATATTTCATACATTAAATAAATAGAGAAAATAAATAAAAATGAATTATAAAAGAATATTTTATTTTTATAATTTTTTAATTATAATATTTTTTTAATTTAGAAAGAATCGAAGACTCGAATAGAATACCACTATTTTCAGTCGTAATTATTATGTCCTTTAATCCATAAAGTGAATGGATCCTATTAACTGAACAAAACATTTTATTTATCATCTTAACATAAATACTAAGAACTCAATATCGGTGTACATAATGGAGTCTCTTCTTTTAATTACGTTATCTTTATTCATAAAATTTTGAAATTTATTTAATGAATTCAAACTTAATGTCACATTGATATAAAATAAAACTATGTAATATTACTATTTTTTAAGAAAAAATCGTTTAGGATGCTGAGGTGTATGATTAAGAATTTTTATAATTGATACTGTTTTTATCTGATAGATAAATAATATAAATTCTAATTACACAAGTTCTTCTTCATCTTATTATTATTATTATTATTATTATTATTATTATTATTATTATTATTATTATTATTATTATTATTATTATTATTATTATTATTAAGACTAACAGTGTAACCTTTATAACTATTTTAAGGAAAAGTATTATCCTCCTCTAAATCTAAAAAATCTTAGTTTTCTCCGTTCTCTTTTAAGTATCTAAAAGAAACATTGTTTTTATCTTATTTTAGATTAAAAATTAAAAAAAAAACCCATCTAATTTTTGCTGTAGTAGAAGGATATAAGAGTTGAAAGAGTTTATAATTTGCAAGAGGTAGTCAAAATAAATTTATGGATTTATCATGTTAGATGATGTTATGATTAATTGGGAATCTTATGAATTTATATTTAGAAGAGATCATTGATAGGTGTAATTTTTCAGTCTAATTCAATATACAAGTCTTTCAAAAATAGAGTTTGTGTCTTTAAAATATAACTTTGATTTCAATTGTTACTCATAAAATATTTTATTTTAAGTATATCTTAAATAGTTAACTTACCTTTTTTTTACATTTGATTGTGTTTTTTTATTTTTTGTCTTATACGTGATGATAGTGAATTATAATTGAAAGAAATATGTTTTCGAAAGAGAAGATGTACCTCAAATTACTAGTTAAGTTATATCTTAATAATTATTTGATATTTATTTAGTTATGTTTTTTCTATAAAAATATATAAAATATTAAAATGCTTATGAAACGGAATTATATTTCGAATTAATTGTATTAAAAATATGGTTATATATAATATTTTTCTTGTATTAAATTCTTATATGTTTTATGAAATGTTAAAAATAATATTAATATTTATTTTTTTCAGATAACATCATTATATGCATTATTTATGTATTTTTTTATTTGTGAATGTATCCTTAGAATATACATGTTGTGTAAAAAAGCAATATAAATCTGTTTGGAGAACTTCTCTCCAATAACTTTTAAGGAAAATAAAAAAATAAAATTAACTTTTTTACAAATTAAACTTTCATATAATTTTTCTAAAATTTTATTTTTAATTTGTATATTATAGAATTTTAACTTATTAAAAAAGTTATTTTTATATATTTTTCTATCTTAAATTTTCCTATGAAAAATTCTTCACAATTAAATTTTAAATATTAAACATAAAATTTTATTGATTTAACATACATATACTACTTAGTATATTTTTGAAGATATTCTTCGAGTATAGTATGATCCACTACTATATGCTTAATTGCTTTATCATTTATATATATATATATATATATATATATATATATATATATATTATCATGACACAAACTCCTCTTAACTCGAGACAGCTATATTGCATTACAAACCCTAACCTTATCTGTTTTCCATTTGGTCCAAACAACCTTAACACGCCTTAATAATGTTCCCTGTTTGCCAGCTGCATAATGAAAGTACCTTATTATTAAATTATTACCCACATTAAATTGCTGAAATGGCATTTCGTTGACCTTTTAGATACATAGAAAAAGAAATACACTTTCCATTGATAAAATTAGAAAAACTCCTCTCAATCTAATTTTTCAAACCATGCATTATGCAACACTTTTGAAGGGTATATATTTCTCATCTTAATATTTAATTGAAAATCAGATCATACTGATTGGTTCAAAAGTGAACTTGTCAAGTAATTAGTTCAAATAAATTACAAAATTGAACTGAAAAAAAAATCATAAAATCAATAAAAATTAGTCTAAATTGGGTTAATTTAAAAATAATTAATAATAAATTGTTTTAACCTTTTCTTAAGAAAATAAAACCAAACTCTTTTTTTATTTTACATGTAAACTTGTTATTATTAATAAATATTAAGGAATATTATTAAATTTTTAATTTAAGCATGATAAAATATTTCTTTTAAACTTGTATACATTTTTAAATGTTAAGAATCAATAAATTGATGTTTTGTAAAATAATGATATTATGCTTTAATATTAGTTAAGTATTGTAATAATTTTATTAATTATGATTCGATCCCAACTCAAATATGCTGAATCGAAGTATTCAATCTTCAACTAGTGTCCTCGGTTCTAAAATAATTTAACTTAGCATGGTTAGTATCGTATTTTTGAGTAAATTATACTGTTCATTAGCCCTGAGATTTTGTGAAATTAAGCAAGCACTAATGCATTTCTTTATCCTTATACTTCCCTTCCTTCTTTTTTTTTTTTTTTAAAAAAAAAAAAA
>Ga0209700_106787_pt1 | contig 17157 bp, 5 predicted proteins | sample SiratroredBW_FD_187528 | JGI IMG/M metagenome (GOLD analysis project Ga0209700, IMG submission 187528) | Root nodule microbial communities of legume samples collected from California, USA - Siratro red BW (SPAdes) (version 2) | ecosystem: Host-associated > Plants > Roots > Nodule | place: USA...
TGATTTTGTATTGTGTGTTTGTTTGTGTGACTGCTACTGATCGCTGACCCCTGAGCAGAGTAAGTGGATGAGGACTGACCCAGCGTTCAGGCATGCCCAGACCCTCACATCTTTATCTCCTTCAAACCCACAATCTTACCAATATTCATCTCTTCTTTTTTTCATCACCCTTCCTAATCATACCATAGTATCATACTTCCAACCATTAAAACACCATGGATTCATCATTCACTTCCTTTTTTTACTAGCTCAAGCACAAATTCACTCGTAGTAAGCTTCTAGCACATAAATGATAATAGAAATAGAGAATTTCGCAAATGATAATAACTAAGTGCAAGGTATACGAGAAAAAATAACAAATAATGTGCTCCAATATTACTGAATTTCAATTTTTATTAACAACTAATTCTTTATTGCTGAGATATTACAATTTAAGAATTTTCTCTCTCAATTTTACACATTTATCAAGATTTCTAAATATACGATAAAATAATTGGAACTAATTTTTAAGAAATATGCCTAGTAATAAGAAACACACGTAAATAATACTTCTACTTTTAGTTTCTGAAATAGAATGTTACTAATACAATTTATTTATATAATCAAAAGCCTCATTAGTTATTGAGGAATTGGACAATATGTTTAGATTGTTTATCATATAAATATATATATATATATATATATATATATATATAATTTGTTTGATGATATGATAAAAGTTAGACGGTTTAGAAATTTTTAGACAATATTTTATTAAGTCAACTTTTATATATTTTGATCTTGGTTTAACATAAATATTTTAAGCGAGATCATTATTTGTTACTAAACCTATTATAAGCTTAGTCACCAATGAGTTGAATTAAATTCAAACATTAAAAGAATTTGCTATATAGCAAAACCTTAATAATTACATAAAAGGATTATGATTTTTTGAGACCTATAATTTTCTGTTAAGACTCCCTAAGTCGGAGGTGCAAATCAAAAACTGGAAACGTCTATGATAATGGAGGAAAGGTTTGGGTTGTAGGATCATTTCACTCAAGCTTCAAGGAGTGACTCTTGGATGAATTCTTATATAAACGTGATCTTCAAAAGTTTGCAAATAACTTGAAAACGAAAACACTTAACGAAAATACAAGAAATAAAGATAATACTAAGAATTAGAATAATACCTTGCGCAACCCAAATCCATGAGATAAGTAAGATGGTGATTCGCTAGTTTAATATGAATGTGTTTTATTCTTTCATGGAAGACTTGGTTCTTGGACAGTTGTATAGTGTTACTTTTGTCACAAAAAACAATGTTAATATGATCTTGCACTTTCAGCTCTTTAGCTATACCCCTTAACCATAAAGCTTCGTCCACAACTTATGTTATGGCAATATACTAAGAAAGCCACTACCTTTTAGAGATTGACCTTCCAGCTGATAACGATATCATATGTAGCGAACACGTAACCCATGAGAGATTTTCTAGTGTCCAAATTCCAGCAAAGTCTGATTCAACAAATCTTTTTATAGGAGTATTTATGGCATATCGTGTTGGATACACTTCATGGATTGAAGATTTGATGAAATAATCCTACGAAGCTTAGATTGGGTTAGATTTGTGGGTCCTTAGTTGTAGCTTGCAGTTGTTTACTTTCATCTTGTCAATTGCATGCAAGAAGCTCCAAAATACTCAAGGTGAAAACAGTTTTTGAAGCACAAATTGTGAAAATTTTTGCTCCATAGTAAAAACAATTGGTTGTTTTTGGAAATCAATTGATTGTTTTGTACTCAAGTAAAATCAATTGATTGTTTTGCAAAAAACAACTTATTAATTTCACTTAACAGTGCAAATTCTTATATAAATTCATGCGCGCTACAGCTTGTGAAGGGACTTTTATCATTTTCTGAATTTGATAAATCAGTCTTACATTCACTTGAGAGTACTTTGGAGAGAAAGCTTCAAGAATTGAGAGGTTGATCAAGATTTGATAAAGATCTACCTTGAGTCTCATTCTTGAGAGGTTTCTTGCTTGGAATTAGAAGAGTGGAGCACACTACAGCTGATTGTCTTGAGTCATTTTAGTTGTTGTTACTGTGCTTATTTTGGTTGTAATTCGTTTTTGATCCAATCTGTTATTTTACACTTAGACAGGGTGTTTAAGTGTAATTGGTGTTGTATTGTATTGTAGTTTCATTTTGGACTGATTTTATATTGTACAATGCAGTAGGATTCTGCATAAGGGTTAGATCAATCTTACAGGGTTCAAGATTGAGTCTTTGTTGTGTATTTGATTGTAAACTTGTGATTTTAGTGGAACCTTTGTAAGATTTGTGAAGAAACTGAATGTAGCTCTTGAGGATGAGTAAACCAGTATAAAAATATGGTGTACTCTCTTTGATCTTATTCCTATTTGATTTGTGTGTCATTTGTACATCCAAACCGGTTTTATGGTAAAAATAGCCAATTAAAAGTGTGAAATAGCCGATTAATTTTCTAGACTGCACTCAATATTTGATTATGGCGAAAAAAATAGTCGACTGAAATTGAATTTAACCAATTGTTTTTCTGGACTACTTGTGAAATTGATTTTTAACATGTTTCTTGGTTGACAAATCAGCTTTAGCTATCACATTAGTATATAATCAACTAAAATAATTGGATAAGTCACTATTTTTCTTCATCACTGTGCCAAAACTATTCTATCACTTTTATGAAAAATTTTAATCAACTATTTTCAAGCTTTAACCAGCTATTTTTCTGAACATAAATATTTTGAAAATCATTTTCAATTTGTCTTTATCACAAACATTTTTGAAAAAAGTCTCTAAGCTTGATCACTATTAAATCTTGAAAAATTATCATAATTAAAAATTTTAATTGATTGAATTTGATTTTTAATCGATTGATTTTCTTGCCAGTATAACAAAATTTTATCTAAGTATTGCTAGTCAAATCTCAGTCAGTTGAATTGTATTTTCAACCAGTTGTTTTCCTATTTACTCAGTGCCAACAAATTTTAATCAACTATTTTGACATTTATTTTAATTGACTGTTTTTTCTGGGCATATGTAAAAATTGATTTTCAGCTTGTTGTTTTGCAATTTTAATTTATTGATTTGTGCATACTTTGATTGTTGAGCATTGATCAATAAAAATTATCATTCTTTCTAACATGTTTTCAAAAATAATTAATAGTTCAATTCATCCCTCTCTTAGAACTTTAGCCTACATATTTTTCTACATACTGTCTAGCTCCACCACAATTTATACTTCTTCAATCGTTATGTTACACATCAAATTTATTTCAATCAAAGTCCCACATCACATGTCATGGTGTGCAATAATTCCTTCTTCAGTTTTTCACCACCTAATATCTTAGTCTATATGACTTTGACCATCAGTGAAGCAATGAGATCTCCCTTACAACATATGTATTAATACTTAATACACAAATCAAATAATAGTTCACATATTATCTCATATTTGTGACCCTAGATTCATACAAATCTTATCATTTTCAATAAGCATTTCCATACAACATAATTCATTTAAACAAAATCATAAATCAATTAAATATACAAATTAATATTTATTTTATATTTTTAATAAACATTCATATACAATTCATTAAAGAGACCAAAAGAAAAAACCTTTTTTAGCTTGAACGAAAATTTTCTTATTTGAACAAAAAATCTAAACGAGAGCAAGGGTTGAGTTGTAGTTCTATTTTTGTTTGAGTGAAAAATAATTTTATTGATAAAAAATAAAGCTAAAAGCAAGATTTATTTTCAACTCTACTTAATGCCTATAACAAAGTTTGAATTCATATTTTATTTTCACTTGAACCATAGATAATATCATAAAACCAAATTCATGTAACATATCCAAATTTGTTTTCAAAGTTAAATCAAAATCAATTTAACAAATCCAATTCCCAAACACATTCAAAATTACCACTAGAGTCCATAATTTTGGATCATCATTATTCTTCACTCATTTAAATCCAACCTTGACCATTCAAATTCAATGTGTGTATCTTATTTTGCATCATACTCATAATGCATAACATTGACTACTTTGCTTTAAAATAACCAGGACTCTAACCAATTCCTCCTCCTCCTAATGTAAAATTCCAACACAAAAATAATAAACACTCAACAATGTTATTCGTTCAAACTATATATAATCTTATCTCAATTAACATTCATCTCAAGCTCAAATATCTAAAATATGTTGAAACAACAAACATCCCTACAAAATACTTAAAATATTTTGACCATGTCACCTTTATATCTAGATAATTTATCTTAAAGTTCTATAAAAAAAATATAAATAATTGCCAGAAAAAGTTTTAGTTCAAGAATATTACTTAAAATCTAAAGACTTAAAGCAAAGTATATAAACATAACCAAATTTTACTATAAGTTTAACCAATTTCCTCAACTAATGCCATCACGAATAACAAATTCATAAAAAAAAAAAACAAATAATAATTTTTAAAGTACACAACAATTTAGTTTGTTTGACAATCTAATTGGTTAAAAATGATGGATAACTCCACTAGTGTAATATGTGATGGATATAATTTAGAGAAAAGGGACGGAAGAGAGGTTTTAACATTTGAATAAAATTCTTTACACACTTTTTTTATTTAGTCATTGAATTAAATATCTAAAACCATATTTGATTTCAAATTTTTATTTTATTCGTATATTTGAAATAACCACTTGTTGTTAATTAGCATTTTAAAAATATTAATTAAAATCAAAATAGAATATATTAATAATTATTTTATATATATCTTTTGTGCGACGTTGTTAAAGCATTACTAGTATTTATGTAAAAGAAAAAGAAATAAATAAGTACCGAAAAATCTTACCAAATCCAGGGAAATATATACATCTTTATATGTTAAATCTAGGATACTCCCCTTAAAATTTTTCCATTGAAATCTACTATGCTTTCTACATCTAATAATAAAATACAACTATAATAAATGATATAACAATTACAAATAAATTCCACGTTTCGTGTGCATTGATATTAGAGTATACAAAACTTTTAGAATTTGAGTTTCGACTTTTCAGTTGATGATAATAAATATATTTTAATCATAAATGTTCCTTCCTTTTTAGTACATTTTTCCTACTTTATAAAGTTTAAAGTGCATGTATGTTATTATACCATCTTCCTTCTTGCTATACCTTATCCCGATAACAAAAAAAAATGGAGATGTTCTAAAAGCTTCCTTTAAATGTTGCCCTCGACGATAGATAGACCTATCAAATAGCGATTATTGTTGAATGTGCAAGGCATATTGTTATCTATTTTTTTAGTTTTCAAGAATCTTTTTTGTAGTTTTCAAATAATAATGGAATTTTATATTTTCTGTTCATGCAATTTTAATTTTAGAATTAGTTTGATTAACAAACATGTAATAGGAAAAAAGTTGTTAAAAAAGGAGGGGATCGAAGGTAGTATGGATAAAAAAATTGAAAAATATAGTTAAGACATTGTTCCGTCGATAAAAAGTTGTTTCAAAATTATGTGATAGTAAGATAACAAAAAATGCATGACTAATAGTTAAATGCCCCTCACATAACGAAAATTCTGTTATAGAAAATCCTTAGTTTATAGAATGAAAAACATAAAATCACATGTATAATATAGGTATAGGAGTTTAATTAAAATTGGGAATGACAACATTCATTTACTATGTGCTGTTATTAATAAGATATGTCTGTCTTTAAATTATTTTAACGTGTTATTACATAAAAATATGTTACCTTAATTTTACAATAATTATTCATGAAACTACATTTAGCTAAATAGGACTTGAGAGGAATAGATTGCATAGAATTAAAAGACTATTATTCTTGAAACCACCCTTACATATGCTCTCTCATAGGTAATTTAAAAGATGGTAAAATAAGTTTCAAAATAATACTCCAATTAAATCATTATACAAGTTAAACAAAACATAATATATGATTAAGAACGATTTCTTAAAACCACAAAAATTTAAAATAACCATACATAATATATATATATATATATATATATATATATATATAATTATTAATTTAATTTAACTTTTCTTTAGATAATAAATAAGTAAGAATAATAATAATAAATATGTGAATACTTGTATATATTTGTATACGAAATATATGATTAAAGCACTATTGTGGTATAATTTTTGTATATATTTATTAGAATGGATATTTTTTTTATTTATGACAAATGAGTAAGTGGTGTTTATATGACACAATTTTATTTAAAGAAGTTGTATGATGAATGAACAATTTCAAAACAACACTAAAACTTTTAATTTTAATTAAAATAGTGTCTAAGTGACACATGATTTATGTGAAAGAGAGTAAAATGAAAATCATGACACAATTTTAGTGGAGATAATTAAATGTCAATTTTTATAATTACATGAATAAATTTCACCAAAATAGTGTTTTAATCTAAACCAATAAAGAAAAAACTTTATGGAAAGATAACAATTTCAAACATAGTTTAGAGTTCAAAAGGAGAAGACCCTTTTGATTTATTTCTTATCATTGAAGTTGTCTCTTAACCATTTGATTTATTTAAAAGAGAAAGTATTAACTAGACACAACTTATCTATTTTTATAAAAGAAATATTTATTATGAAAAATATTTATTATGAAAAATACGTAAGAAAAAAAAATACACCATAATACTACTTTAGCCAATATGATCCATCATCTATGATAAGAATATTCCTAAATTGATATTAAAAGTTAAAATAGTTATACATGCATAAATGACCTACAAATATCGTTTTGAAGTTTTTAACAAATTTTAACTTTGAGAGCTCCACCTACACTTAAAGATTATAGAAATTTGCATATATTTTTATGTGTGAGGTTGTAGTCTTCCAAATATATCTTTAACAAATACTTGAAATTAATTCCAAAGGAACAAAACAAGAAATTGTTCATGCTTCAATAAACTTCTCTTATTTTTGAATTTTTTGTAAAGTTACGGCACTAAACATCAACATGGGACTTTTAAATGGTAGTTTTGAATATGATGTTAGAAAAATAAAAGTATTTTCAAGATGAGTTATTGGACTTGGTGATAAAAACATTAGAAAAATAAAATTATTTTTTAGAGTTTTGAGGAATTAGAGTATAGATAAAAATAAAAGTATTAACTTGGAGGTTTTTAAGGTCATATCCATACAAAAATCATAAATAAATTTTTAATATACATATTTTGGATTCTTCTGCGTAAGATGTTTTTAATACTTTCTTGTAAACTTTACTCTATTGCAATTGCTTTAATATAAAGGTTATATAAAATTCACGCTTTAATATTAATTTAAAAAATTATTTTAAAGAAAATTTTTATTTTCATGCTTTATATTATATATTCTTATTTAACTTCCAAAATACTAAATTTATCATCTGTTTAAAAATTTTACATTAAAATAAATTTGGTAAAAAATAATGAAAATAATATAATTTACATCCATATATACCCTAGAAAAAATATTAAAATTATCGTACGGGCAAAATCTATATGTAATGGTCAAAAATCCATATATAACCAATATTGTTTAAAAAAATTCATTTACAGTTTTATTTTTAGTATATCTATTTTTATTATTGTTTTAGTTGGTTTTATTAATATTATTAATATTATAACCCAAGTCCCACATGCATCAATAGAACTGAACTTACCACTAGACCATTATTATTATTATTATTATAATTATAATTTCTATAATTCATGGTGGGGTTCCTCAATGTTTTTGGGGTGATACTATTCTTAGTGCATGTTATCTTATTAATCGTATGTCATTTTCAGTTTTAGAAAATAAAATTCCTCCCTCTATTTTGTTTCCTCATGAGTCTCTCCATCTATTACCCTCCGAAGTTTTTGGGTCCACATGTTTTGTTCATAATTTTAGTCCCGGACTTGATAAATTATCTGCTCGGTCACATAAATGTGTCTTTTTAGGGTTCACTAGATCTCGAAAAGGATATAAATATTTTTCACCCTCGCTTAATCGTTATTTCATTTCTGCAGATGTTACCTTTACTGAATCTTCTTTTTATTTTAAGTCTTCATCTTCTCCTCTTGTGTCTTCATCTAATCAAACACATATTCCAATTGTTTGTGATTCTCCTGTCATGTCTAATGTTCCTACTGAGTCGCCTCCTTCACCATCTCTTAAGGTTTATAGTCGTCGTCAAACTTCCCAACGTTCACCAAGTGATTCTCCTCTGGTGCCAGATCTTCCGACCCCTCCAACTCAGACAGTTGAACCTGATCTTCCTGTTTCCATTCGTAAAGGTATACGTTCTACCCGTAATCCATCTCCACACTATATTGCCTTGAGCTATCATAGACTATCTCAACCTTTTTATGCTTGTCTATCATCCATTCATTTAATGTATTCCAAAATCTGTAGGTGATGCTTTAGCTAATCCTGGTTGGCGTCAAGCTATGCTTAATGAACTCAATGCTCTTCAGAACAATGGAACTTGGGAACTCGTTTCTTTACCCTCTGGGAAATCTATTGTTGGTTGCAGGTGGGTCTTTGCTATCAAAGTTGGTCCTGATGGCACTATTGATTGTCTCAAAACTCGTCTTGTGGCTAAAGGCTACACCCAAATTTTTGGTTTGGACTATGGTGATACTTTTTCTCCAGTGGCAAAAATGACGTTTGTTCGCCTATTTATAGCCATGACAGCTCTTCAAAGATGGCCTCTTTATCAACTAGATGTCAAAAATGCTTTTCTTAATGGGGATTTACAGAAGAAATTTATATGGAGCAACCTCCAAGTTTTCTTGCTCAGGGGGAGTCTTCTGGATTGGTATGTCGTCTTCGCAAATCTTTATATGGTCTCAAACAGTCTCCCAGGGCCTGGTTTGGAAAGTTTAGTAGTGTTGTTAAAGAATTTGGTATGACTCGTAGTAAGGCAGATCATTCAGTTTTTTATCGTCAATCGAATGCTGGGTGTATCTATCTAGTTGTCTATGTTGATGACATTGTTCTTACAGGTAGTGATCACCATGGCATTTCTCAACTTAAACATCATATTTGTCACCATTTTCAAACCAAAGGTCTTGGAAAACTTAGATATTTATTGGGGATTGAGGTAGCATAATCCAATCATGGTATTGTTATCTCTCAAAGAAAGTATGCATTGGATCTTTTGGAAGAAATTGGGTTACTGAATTCTAAATCTGTTGAGACACCCATGGATCCTAATGCCAAACTTCTACCTAGTCAGGGGGAGCTCCTCTCAGATCCTGAGAAGTATAGAAAATTAGTTGGAAAACTGAATTATCTTACTATTACTCGTCATGATATGTCTTTTGCAATTAGTGTGGTGAGTCAATTCCTTAACTCTTCATGTGTTAATCATTTGAATGCGGTTACTCGTATATTGAAGTACATTAAAGGTTCTCCTGGAAAAGGCCTACTATATGGTCATAATGACCATACTGGAGTTGTATGTTATACAGATGCGAACTGGGCAGGGTCTCCATCAAATAGAAGATCTACTTCCAGATATTGTGTTTCTATTGGTGGTAATTTGATATCTTGGAAGAGTAAGAAACAACATGTTGTGGCAAGATCTAGTGCTGAAGCTGAATATAGAGTCATGGCCTTAGCTGCATGTGAACTTATTTGGCTCAAACAGTTACTACAAGAATTGCAATTTGGAGAGCTCACTCAAATGACACTCATATGTGATAATCAGTCTGTTCTTCATATTAGCTCAAATCCCGTCTTTCACGAGAGGACTAAACATTTGAAATTAATTGTCATTTTGTTCGAGAAAAGATTATATATGGAGACATCAAGACCGAGTTTGTTAATTCGAATGATCAATTAGCAGACATTTTCACCGAATCTTTAAAGGGGCCCATGATTGATTATATTTGTAACAAGCTTGGTACATACAATTTATATGCACCAGCTTGAGGGGGAGTGTTGAATATAGTGGGCTTAGCCCATGTTCTCTATTATTTTGTTACTATTTCTGTTACTTTTATCATCTATAAATAAACATCCCTTTATGTGTATTTTCACACAAGGGAATTAATTCTATACCTATTTTCTCTATTTTAATAATAGTAATAATATTAACTATTATAATAATAATATATTAAAAATAATAATATAAATATTTGTATATGAATTTATATACGAATTTAATCTTTATATAATAAGCCTGGATACAAGTTCATATGTAATTCCGTATAATATTGATTTTTAATATGAATTATATTATATATAAATTTACATAAAGATTAAATCCGTATGTAATACTCTGGACAAAAAATTCGTATGTAATTCTGTATATAATGTTGATTTTTAGTATAAATTATATTATATATGAATTTATATACGGATTAAATCCGTATATAATATCCTGGAAGTAAATCCGTATATAAAAATTTGTATGTAATGTTTATTTTATATAAGGATTTAAATCTGTAGATAATTTCGTATGTAATGTTGATTTTACATATGGATACAAATTCGTAGATAAAATTTCATATATAATACAAATTTACATACAAATTTTTATCCCAATATATTTTTCATAGATAATTTAAGTTTTTTTATGAGATCTTATAATTATACATATTAGTATTTATTTGTTTCCAACGATGGAAACTTTCAAAATGGAAAAAGAAGATCAAAGTTAATCAATTACGTTAAAACCTAATCAGTTATGAATTATATATAACATAATCGATTATATATAATAATATATTATAATATAATAATAAATAATATTTAAAAATTAAATATTGTATAATTTTTTATAATAAAAGTATTATACATAATTAATAAAAAATTAATTATTAATAATATAAATATAGTTATAATTTGATATAAATAAATATAAATATTTAAAATAAATTATATGATAATAACTATTTTATTATTATAGAATAATAATTATTTTTAAATTAAATATTAAAATTAAGTTAAAAATTTTAATTTTATATTTTTAAAAAATAATATTTTCAATTAATAAATTAACATATTTTATAATAAATTAAATTTATTTTAAAAGTAATTACTAATTTAATATTTTTCTATAAATTTTTTAAAAGAAATTAATATATTAAATAAATTAATTATATTTTATTTTTGAATTATAAAAATAAATTTATAATTTTTAATGTTATATATTAAAATATTATTATATTTATCGTATTATTTATAAATTTTTATAAACTTTCTTTTCAAATTTTATTATTTCTTTAAAATATTATTATTTCTTTAAATTTTATTATTTTCATCTCAAATCAAGGCTCTCCGTTTTACTTCTTAATTCAAATGCACCCTGTATTTTTGTTTTTTTGAATTTAACAAGAGAGTGTATTTGATTTAGAAAGAATTTGAGGTATTGATGTGATGCATGAATTGGAGTAGGGGACCCACGCCAAGAAACAGAGTATGAGCATCAAGATAATAAAACTCTACATCATTACCCGAAATGAGTTTACCCCGCACACACCTTACAATTAGACATGCAATGTTAATGCAAGAACCCACAAATTGAAAAGGGAAATAAAACTGTGGAACCTGCTATGTAATTATTAACCAGTAATAATTTTGTTGGATTGGATAAAGGTGGTCAAACATTGCTGACTGACACAGGAAGAAGAGTGACAAAAACAAAACCCTATGTTATGTTCCTTGTCTTCTGCATGCACCACTCCCATTATTACAATTTACAAGACTCCACTCTTTCAATCTCCCTTTTGCCCTTTTCTTCCACCCAATTTTACTCTGGACCACACCACTTCTATCAATCTATACAAAATTATGATAATTATATTTTATTTCTCATTAAGGATATTAATTAAAGAAATGATATATTTTGTTTTGTTTTACTTTTTGATGATGTTTGCCTAACATTTGTAATCCACTATCTCTGTATCTATGTATGGCTACATCATAGATGGACAGTGAAGAGTCAAGCTATGAGCAAGAGAAGGCATTATTATCCTATCTAACACCATGGTCCCCTTCCATTGCCATCCAACAGGAAACAAAACACTTTTTCTCCAAGAGAATGACCAAACGCATACATCCAACAATAACATTATTATTATTATTATTATTATTATAAAAATAATAATAATTGAAGCAGCAGCAATGAAATAACCAAGCAATGTTTTGCCTCAACCCTCAATGGGGTTTGAATAAAGTGCAAGTAACCACATGTGTATATAAAGTAACATACACTCTGCAAATGCTACCTTCAACACCAATAATGTCATTCATCACTTTAACCGTTTGGCTACTTGCTGCCCTTCTTTGCAAGGCTATTCTTATCAGTGCTTAGTGTGCTTTAGGTGAATTTCCGGCAAGACTTCATTCCTCATTTGTTTTCAAGGTTTTGGTACTTAATATTCTTTTACTAAAATAACATTTGTAATAATTAACTTTTAAAATTTAAATATGTTTTTAACTTCTAATGAAGATATTTTTGCAGTTCAATTTAAAATTAAGGTTATTCTTTAATCAACACCTTTAAAAATAATTCCTTATCTAAACACTTCCAATTATTGTTAAAAAAACTTAACGCCGTTAACGAACACCAACACGGCGTTGATGTAGCACTGATACAGTGTGGATGTGGGTTGCACTTTATGTATTAGTTCTTGCGTGTGTATTTTTTACCTTTTGTTTCTTTATAGTTGCATAGATTTTACCTACACTAAAAACCCAACGTTTTAATCCTTGTTAAAAAAAATAATTATTGTAATTAGCGGTGGAAGACATAGTTTGATCTGACATTAATATGCATCAATAATAAAACTACTCATTACATTCTTTAAATTAACATGCGCTAAACAGAATAGTTTTTAAATCTAAGAATTAAAAGATAACATTTGTACAAATATAATAACCACATGATAATTAAATTTAAAAATAAAATTTTAATCAAGGAATTAAAAACATATTTTAATTCCTCTATACTATAAGAAAAATAAAATTATCGATAGTATTCTATCTGTCAGTAAAATATTATTATTGACAATTTTATAAATAGATATCATCCGTCATTAATTTATCAACAGATTTATTTTAAATTTGTCGATAATTATCAACAAACTCGAAAGTTCGTCAATAAATTTATATACAATCAATTTATCCATAAATTTTGAATGTTTATAATAAATTTATCTCGTTGATAATTTTTATTTTTTTTATTGTTAGTTGAATCCAAATTATCCAAAATTAATTATATTAAATAATGAAAAAAAAAGAAAACACAAACAGTAAAATGTTTAATAATTTAAATGTAAGATTAAAATAAATGGTTTTAGACTATTTTATTAACCATGTTAGTAAAATCTCTAACAACAATTGAAACACCAAATAAATCAAACTTTCTTAAATTAGAAGTATTTGATTTTAGATTCCAAAAACTAAAAACAAATTTGATTAAAAAGTAAATTTAAATCTAGTTTTTTTTTCATAAAATATACATTAGGGTAAGAACTTATCTCAATTATATATTATAAAATTTAATAGAAATGACTCAATAAATTTTTTAAAAAATATCATGAACTAATATTACATTAAAAATCGAGTTTAAGTACCTTACTATCCGTAATCTAAGAATTGCTTTAATCCATATGAAATCTTCAAATTTATACTATATCTAAGAAACTAAAATCACGAAGCAATATAGAAAAGATGACTAAATATTTAAAGGCATGGAGGAATATAAGTTTCCCGGTCCACTCCTTTACCATAACTTTTATTCTGGACCTGTGGAAAAAATGATTTTCATTCACTTTTGCTCCATGACCCTTTATTATGTATACACAGACACTCTTTTGATTCTGATTCCTAAAGCCGAGGTAAAAAGCCACTAATGTCGCGGCAATTAAGAAGCAGATCATGCACAACACCCCCATTTCAATTGGTTTCAATTTTCAACTAGTTTTTTCCAAATCTGTGCGCTGCCAACTTCTCCAATTCAATCTCAATCACAATCACTTCTATGCTTTTGATTATTTTTTTCCACTTCAATTAGACACCGTGATCAGAATAATGCAGGGCATGATTCTAGCATCCAAGAAATTCATGCATAGGTGTTCCCCTTTATTGCAAGAGGTCAAGCTTGTCTTTATAACCTTTTCATTAATCATTAAAGAATAGAGCCTCGTTTCTATGTCCCTTACTTGACCGGATCAGATTAATCATGATGCAGACTCATATTTATCTTCTTGATGTTAACTCCTAATCACACTATGCACGTGATCGTTTGGCCCAAACAACATTTTTTGGGGTTAGCTAGCTATAGAAGGAATTTTAGAAATAATTTTAAAACTATTTTATGTTTCCTTATGCAAATATACATTAACAAAACACTGAAAGAGGGAGTAGATCTCCATACCGATCTTAACTAGCCTTGTTCTTTTATTAAAATAAATTGTGGCTAATGTAGAATACTAATTTTTAATATACCTGTACATGTACTGTTTCACAAGTAATAATTAGCTATGTTGAAAGTTTTTAGTTTATGGTGTAATTCTAGTGCGGGGCACGCAAGATTCGCTAGCTGTAATTGCTTTATTTTTTTCACTTGGAACAAGAAAGACTTTGTGTTGATTTGAACAAAATTTGGGAGCCCGAAGCTCTTGCATCCCATAAAACACGTTGTATCCTATTGTTAGAATTTAAAAATTGTCTCGGATGCTGTTCCTTTTGTCTTCTTTTCACCATTGGAACCCCAAACTATTCATGGCTCTGTCCCTCTAATTCTCTCGAAAATCTTAACTGGTCCCTTTGCCTTCCCTTTTTCTAACGTACAAGTAACATCTTGGAGTTGTGTGATGAATCGTGAAACAGATTCTGCTACCTGCTATGCTACTATACCACACTCTAAATTGGAAAATCCAAACAGAGGGAGTGGTTGATGCCCATTATTCAACTTTAGTGTGGGTGCTTTGCTTTTCAAGTGTGGGAAAATGGCATAACCAGTCTTTTCAATTTACAAAAAGAGTAAGAAGGTTACTGCACTCGTATCGCGATAATGCACCATCCCCAAGTCCCCACCCAACAAACTAAGCAAACTCTCTTACTCTTTGTACAAACAATTTTGTATAGAGAGATATTAGCGACAAAACTTTGAATGAGAGATATCAACAACTACCGCTGAAAATTGACGACAAAGAGGACACGTTGAACAAATAAATGTGTGCTTTTGTTCTTTTCGATCTCGTACATTTTACCTAACCAGCTCCTACGATAGTGTTTGTCCAATTCTACCTATCATGCAATCACTTCATTTTGTCTCGCAACTTTTAAACTAAAATTACCAAAAATTGAACAAGTAATGCCTAAGTTACTTTTCATACTGTGAAATTAACGTGTTAAAAGTTCACATTTACTTGATTTTTTATCAGGTTAAAATCAAACTTATAGGAGTATTAACAACCACAGTAGAAGTGTTTGCATCGATCTACATAGCCAGATCTCAAAATCTGTCACCTTTTTTTTTTTTTTTCGTGTGATGGATAATTTTCTTTCTTTTTAGCTTCAATAAATGCATGCAACTTTTAGCCTAGAAACGCGAATCCAAATATGCTAGAAGGGGGTGCACAATCGATTTGAGAAGAACTATAGTTTAAAACACGGGTCGTCTTTTGTGTTTTGTGTGTGTGTTTTATATTGATTTATTAAATTAAAAGGACTTACATTATATATTTTTAATATTATTAATAAAGTATTTTTATCAATTATTTTGTATATTTTTGTTAATATTGTTTGAATTTTATTAATAGTTATTTTAATTGATGGTATATATAGCATAAGAAATAATTTTAATAAAAATAAAATTTATTTTTTTATATTGTATTTGAAAATATAATAAAAAAATAGATTAAAAAACTTAATTTTGAATATTATTTTTATATTTATATGTGTATTGTTCTTAATTGCTTTTACTTTAAAAGAAGAGTTAGAGCCGAATATATTTTGTGCAGATAGTTAAGATGGAAAGCTTCATCAAATCAAATTTGTGATATCTAAAGAGGATATTTGCATCAGAAATATTTTAAAAACTCTCAATAAATTTCTAGATTCCAGTATTTTCCTTAATTTATAATTTTATGTCTGTATTTATGATAATAGTATATTGACATTTCACATTTCGAGATAACTTATAGTTTTACATAATGATTATGTTATATGAAATGAAATCATATTAAACTTTGAATGTGATTTGCTACGTCCATTCACTATAATATATTTTCCATTTTTCATTTACTTTTTATGTGTAATTTTATAGTAATAAATTAATTTGAATCAAAATATGTATTGTTGTTTATAGATTTAAATTCAGTACTATTTTGAATTAATAAATTTGAATATTTAAAATTTTCAAAATAGTTTTCAATATCAACTTGTCATATTCTACATCTTTAGTTACAAATTTATCACTTGTTTTTTAATTTAAAGGTGAGAAATATTAAGTCATATTTATATAAATAAATTATGACATTCCCTCAAGATTAAGATCCAGGTTAACAAATTTAGTAGTTAGTTAAGACCTGCATCCATTTGATTTTGAAAAATCTTATCCAAATCTAAATAGTTGGAGTTGAATTAAATTCAAATGCATTAAAAATCTACAAAATTGGATTGAAATTAAATCTAAATATATATTTTTGTAAAAAATACTAATTTTGATTTTATAGTTCTAAATCCAAGGAATTGGATTGTATTATTCTATTTTAATTTCATATTTTCTAAATTAGAATTTGAATAATTCTAATTTGATTTATTCAAGTTTAAAGTTAGATATTCTTTTTCAAATTATATTTTTTATGAAATTTTTTGTTGCACTTTAATAAGTAAATTAAATGACCATAGTCTCTCCTCACATATTTAGTCAATAAATTTAAATTAATAAATTGTCGTTAAATTTAAGACTATAACCATTTCAATATATGGTACATTGCGTATTACTATATAACTTCGAATACAATTGTATACATAATAACTTTGATTATTTTTGTCCATAAAATACATTAAACACAATTCGCACAATACAAATAAATATATATATATATATATATATATATATATATATATATATATATATATATATATATATATATATATATAT
>Ga0209700_106788_pt1 | contig 17156 bp, 8 predicted proteins | sample SiratroredBW_FD_187528 | JGI IMG/M metagenome (GOLD analysis project Ga0209700, IMG submission 187528) | Root nodule microbial communities of legume samples collected from California, USA - Siratro red BW (SPAdes) (version 2) | ecosystem: Host-associated > Plants > Roots > Nodule | place: USA...
ATAATATGCTAGTCATTGCAATTGAAAAGAAACTTATCGAGTGTGGTAGAACTGAATACATCCAAGATGAAATATGATATCACTAGTGAAGCAGAGAAACAAAAGGAAATCAACTTAAAACATTGTATTTCAGAAAAACAGATAGTAGACATCATGACCAAATCGCTCCCAAGAACAAATTTTGAATTGTGGAAATCAAAATTTGTATCCAAAAAACAAATCTGAAGGAGAAGAGTTAGAAGTTGAGACTTTTCTAAACACTTTAAGATCACATTTCTTTTATCTTTTATTGTTGTTTTGTTAGGTTGAAAGGTGTGATAATCCTTATTTAGTAGAAGAGTGAGTAATTACGTAGAAAGGACGGTTGGTCCTTATTAAATAGGCACTTTTTTGTGATCTAACTTTATTTATTTTTAATATATTATGTACTACAATAATAATAAAAAGAATTAGATTTAATTAAGTTTGAAGTACCTCATTAATTTGACTATTTCCAAGTGAGTTTATATGAAAAAAATTTGTTCTATTACGTGTTTAAAATATTTTTTAATTTTTATTTAAGTAAAACATAGTTTGATTTTTGTCGTCAACGGTATAATATTTGTTAATTTCATATTCTCATCCAATTTCACTGATTAATTTCTGTCAAACTCACTGGTCAACTAACTCCTTTCCTTTCTAAAACCAAACACAAGTTGGAAAATATTGAAGAGAGAAAAAGCAAGTTTATTAATGAGATGTAAACTAAAAATAAAAGTGTTAGGTATATCATCTTGTTAACAGCAAAATCAAATAGAAGAATACTTAAACAAACATTAAAAGTATTTTGAACATTCAATAAAATATTTCTTTTAAATAGAAACTCAATTAAAAGTTTTCAAATTTATGAGTTAATTAAATCTTAATTAAACCGTAAAATTATAATTGTTTTCCTCCCTCGGCTAAAAAAATAAAAACTCTCTTCTGTAGTTTGCTGGTTTTATAACTCTTTTCTTATTGTTTTGTGTTTCATAACACCTTTCCTCTTTCTATGCTATTTGTCTTCAGTGGGAATACAGTCTTATCTCACGCAACAATATTCTAAGACGACTTCAACAATTTTTCAATCGATCATTTTTTTTAATCATGAGAAAATATGTGATTGAATTTATGAAGAAGAATAAGTCAGTACTTATAAAATTTGCCACAGATTCAGTGAAACATGGGTATAGTATAACATACTCCCACCTTTTCAAAACTTTCCGAATTTTAGTTTTTAATTTTGTTTCAAAATATGCTTATTATTTTATATCTAAATTTGAGTAAGAGAACTTATTTCAATGAAATAAATTTGATCTCTATAAAGTACTTATAACAGAGAATTAATATTATATAGTGAAAGCAGTTTTGAAAATTGTTTCTAGAAGTATAAACAATTATAAATTATAGAAAATGGGAGTAATTTAATCTAATTTCGTATAAATTATATAATCCCAAATGAGTATGAAAAAAAAAGTCTTAAAATTCTAAAATTTTGGAATGAAAAGTTTATATTAATTATTAAATGAAGTAATTTTGATTAAATCATGTTTTATATTACAGGTTTGTCTAGTCAAGTGAAGTAATATTGAAGTTATTTTTAAGCATGTGACGGTTGTATATTTACTTAAGAACATCTACATGCATGATTTTTTTACTTATTTTAACTTTGAAATTTATTTGTGTGAATCCTACACTTGATCTACATATTAGTTTAAAATACTTTCTCCGTGACCTTATCTAGTACCTAAATATTTTTAAACAATAATTTTTTTCTTTTTTTATACAAAACAGTGATATTTCATAAACAATTTGACTTCATGTGCTCTAGCACGAAATTTATTAATAAAATTTGTTTTTTCTTAAGTAACTTTCACATGCAACAATAAAGTTGTTTATATTTCATCTTTTAAGTTCTCTCAAGCATAAAGATGGCTTATAAAAGTAATGTCACGTTATTTTCTCTAGTGATGAGATTAAACATTGTTTAGCTTTAAACAATATCATTTGTGAAAAATTACATTGAAGATGACTTTTAGTCTTTTTATTTTAAAAAATATGTAATTTTCGCTTAATTTTTAACTTCGTATACATTCATTTTGTTTTATTTTCAAAATTTTAATTAATTAATTTATTTCTAAATGGTATTTTAAATAAATATGTTAGATTTAAGGTTCAATTAAGAAATATAGAGATGCAGAACATATTTATATTTTTTTTAAAATCGGAGATTAAACTCATGAAAAAAAAGATATGGCTGGCATAATCTTTTCAACATTGCAATTTAGTCCAATTATATATAGATAGTTGAAACACAAGTATGACTATGTGTGTGTTCTCTTTTACTATTACAATAAAAAATTGTAAATAAAAAAATAATTATTAATAATTATTGAAATAAAAAATATTATTAAATTTATATTAAAACTTTAAATGTATATACACTGAATATTATATTTTATTATTTTCATATTTTTTATTGTAAAATAATTTTTTACAAATCATTAAATCAAAAAAATAATTATATTTATAAGGATAAACATGGTAAAATAATATATACATAAATAAAATTTACAAAACACAATTCCCATTAGTTATGTTTATAATGATAGAAAAGGAAAAAAAGAAAAGAAAAAAAGAATGTGTACGCTAATAGCAAATTCAAAACACACAACTCCTTTTATAAAAGAAAGAAAAAAGAATATGTATACTAATAAAAAATCAAAATACATTATATATATATATATATATATATATATATATATATATATATATATATATATATATATAACTAATCTTTATGTATAATTAGCAGGAAATTCACATCAGTACCTCTGTATTTTCATAAGAAAATAAAATTAATAATAATAATAATAAAATAAAAATAGTAAATAATTTATAAGATATTATTATGATGATTTATAGTGTATTGTGTTATTGAAATGTGTATAATTATTACAATAAAAATATTTCATTTTTACTTTTATAATACAATTAAAAAAATAAAAATATGAAATATATAGATTAAAATGGAAATATTTTATATTATTATAGAATATTGATAAACACAAATTTTTTTTACCATCAAGTCCTTATTCTTACCTTATGCTCCATCTATTTCATTAACCACATATATACTATTTTTTTATTTTTTAAAATAATTTTCTTATTTTATCATAAGATTTATATGCATACATTTGTTCTTTGATTTTTTTTTTTAAATAATCAGTCTCTTTATCTTGTACTATACAATCATATATTAAAAAGGATCGGCTTTCATTTTGATTAGATACTTTTTTTTAATTAAAAAGTTACTTAAATCTAAGAGTAAAATATGGTTCAATTGATTTAATTTTAATTTTATATAAAAAATAAACTAATATTTAGATCAATTTTTGTATTGTTTTATTATAAATTTGTTAAACTTTTTTTTACGAAAAATTAAAATTGTTAAATAACAAAGAGACACATTATGAATTTTTGATAATTATTATCACATTTCTAATTTCAATTTCTTCTTATATTCATTAATAAATTACATTATCTTGTGGTTAAAAAACTATTATACAAATTTGCTACATACTTTCATAATTAGAAATATATTGTAAGTAAAATACAATCGAATCCTAATAATTTTCAATAGACACACTTACGCGTATTTATTATTTGTTAATTAATTATAAATATACACCATTATATTTTTATACTATAAGCAATTTATTTTTGGTTGTATTTGGTTCTTGATTTTCAATTTGAAATCTAAACGAAATTTTTTGAGGGAAGAAAATAAATCTGAAAAATTCAAAAAAGAAGATTAGTTTGATGAATTTCTTGCTTTTTAGATTAGTTTTTAATTGTTTTTTATTAATTTAATTTCGAACACCGCTACATTTATTTTGGTTGTAGTTTGTTCCGTTTCTTCTATCAGGGTGTCTATTAAACTGTTCCATGACCTACATTACTTATATTGATATGATCCATAACTTCATGAGCAAAACATATTTAATTTATTAGATACATAATCTAAAGAAAAAATTATTAAATACTCAAAATAAAAACAAATTATATATGGAGAAACTCAAACTTGTTTAAGCCTTACCTAAACATAAATCATGATATTTAATGGTTTTTTTATGAACAATAAAAAAATATATTAATTTAAAGCATAAAATAAATGTTCAATCCTTGTAAATAAAAACTAATTACACAAGGTTTCCGAGTACTATAACCTAGTATTTGAACATAACAAAGCATTCCTACATAAGCCGTGCATCAAATTTAAAAGCTTGACCTAATTTGTAGTTATCTTGCCATTAATTATCAAATTTAAAAGCTTGACCTAATTTGGAGTTATCTTGCCATTAATTTTTTTTTAGAGTTAACAAATATACTAAATATACTAATATTTATCTTTTAATTTGAGGTGTTCAATGCAAATATCCTCTTAGAATTAAATTTTGTTCTCTTTTTCAATTTTCTAATTAATGAACCATTCACCTAACTTCCTACTTCTACATACATTCTTTATGGTTTGTCCACAACATAGATTCATTTGAATTTCTTTTGCATTCATCAAGATTTCTCTAAAGTCATATTTAGATATATATTATGACGTCCTTCAACAAATATTTTTAATTTTTAACCTCTATTTTCCACTTTCTTAAGAGAGCTATGTTGAAAAATGTTATGTCTTTTATTTATGGACCGCCTTGTTTACTCTTATATATTCTATCCTACATTACTTATGTCATATTTAGTCTTTTTCGTCCCTTTCTCCCATCCTTATAAGAAATCTATTTGTATCTTAATTTTTTCACTCTTTACAACTTAAGACTTATAAGAAATCTCTTTGTATCTTAATTTTTTTCTCTCTTTACAACTTAAGATGTTTTGAAGATTGATAGGAAAGTGAAGGCATAACCAACAACGCAAACTTTATTAGGTTTAAGTTTCCCATAAGGGATATACTTTTTTATAAGGTCTTTCTTCTATTATTCCTTTTAATTAGAATACCGAAGTATGATGATGGAAACCCTTTTTGAAGACAGTGAAAGATTCCAATTAAACTTTAAATTTTTCATTAAGTTTCTAGAAAGAAATTCAAGAAGGACACTCACTTTTAAGGAAGATTCCTTGGTCGTGAACCTGGAAGAAGATTTCTCCCAAATTAGGTTACTTTAAAAGAATAAAAAGACAAACAAAATACATAGTCAAATTTAAGTTCAATTTTACAATAAGTACAAGAGTAGGCGTAGGCTTTTTATTTATAGACTTAGTAGCTTATAATACTTATCAATATAAGAGATGTGGTACTAAAATGTTTAGAGTACAGATGCACTTGTAATTTCTGCACATACACATGTCTTAAGTTCCATATTGCTCAAATTTTCCATTTTCCAAGTATTTATAAACTTCAAAGCTCCATTCACTATTAGAAAAATCACTCATAGTGACTCAAAAATCGGTCCCTAAATGACCCAAATCAGTGACCAATTTGGTGACCAAGCGCGTCAATCGCTAAAATATAGTGACCGATTTTGTAATCCAATCTGTGATCGAAACTGTGACTGAATCTATAATCGATTTTGTAACCGATTTTAAAAATTAATGAATATTATTTTATTATAAAAAAATAATATTTTTTTACATCTATTATTCCTATTATCATTTATACTATTTATATTTATAATTTTGTTTTTATTACCCAGCAGTTTCAGAAAACCTATAACCATCATACCAAAACAATTTTTCTATCATATTACGATTATTATACTTATTATTATAATTACTATTATTATTAATATTATATTTATAATAATTATTATTGTTATTATTATTATTATTATAATTATTATTGTTATTATTATTATTATTATAATTATTATTTTTATTATTATTATAATTAAAATTATTATTATTGTTATTGTTATTATTATCATTCTTATTATTCTTCTTATTATTATTATACTTACTATTATTATTCTTTTTATTATTATTATTATTATTATTATTATTGTTATCTTCTGTGACCAAATTAATAACCAAATTCATAATTAAATCAGTGACTAAATTTATGACCGAATCAGTAACCGAAATCACTGACCAAGTGTGTGACAAATTAGTGATCAAATTTTTTAGTCACTGATTCGACCATAGATAGTAACTGAATATTTTGGTCACTAATTTGGTCACCGTTAGTGACCGAATTTTTCAGTCACTAATTTCAGTTATTATTCAATAATTTTCTAATAGTGCTTGATGTGTGCATAGTCATGTAGGCTTGTGGTAGGTTGTGGTTGACTCTATTTTGACCTTCTCAATTAAGATTTTGACTTCCCTAATGAAAGGGGTTGCACCTTAAAATTGAAAGTCTCACTTAGGCCCAAAACTTAGTGCAATTAAGCTTCAATTTCTTTTAGACAAAGGAAAAGCTACTCTTATAGCTCTTGTAAGTGGTTCTATATGGTATTCCAAGTGGTCATCCATCATATGTGAAGGAAAAGGACATAATTTTACAATTCACAATTGTTGAGAATCTTCATAAGTCCATGATTTCCACACCTATGCCTCCTACCCTACTCTTTTGAAAATTAACTTTCAACCCCAATCTTAATACAAAACACTTAAGAATACTCTTAATAGCAAAAACATTTTTGATTATTTGTTTCACAAATGAACATTGTGTCAAATGCAAATTATAACATGTTAATGCAAATTTTTGTCCTTCCAACCTTTATTCCTTTCACTATCCATTTTATCTCTCCTTGCCTAATTGCCACTACTAATCCCTCAATCGCAACAAGGAAATGGAAAGGTGCTAGGAGATCTTCTTGTCTAAGCTCTTTCTCAGATTTATGAGTTAACAGCAAAATCAAATAGAAGAATACTTAAACAAACATTAAAAGTATTTTGAACATTCAATAAAATATTTCTTTTAAATAGAAACTCAATTAAAAGTTTTCAAATTTATGAGTTAATTAAATCTTAATTAAACCGTAAAATTATAATTGTTTTCCTCCCTCAGCTAAAAAATAAACAAAAACTCTCTTCTGTAGTTTGCTGGTTTTATAACTCTTTTCTTATTGTTTTGTGTTTTGTAACAACTTTCCTCTTTCTATGCTATTTATCTTCAGTGGGAATACAGTCTTATCTCACGCAACAATATTCTAAGACGACTTCAAAAGTCATAATAAATAATCTAAAGCTAATATTCATCAGTAAGTGCAAAAATGTTTTATTATCCACAAAACTCCATTTTGTGCTACGCGCACCCTCTAGATGCGTTGAATGTGACTTTTATAATAATTGTTTTGGTTGTTATACATTTGTTATAGACAAAAATCCAGTTTATGCTACATCACGCTTAGAATTTTAGTATTCAAATACATAAGCAAATGTATAACAACCAAAACAATTATTATAAAAGCAGATTTCCTTTCAGTGTGTTCTCACAACTCCATTTTCAATGTCATCTCAATGCTTTGAAGTGATTGAAGAAAGCTAGGATTTGTTCATCATAGTTTCTGGTTGCTTATGTTGTTTTCATTGTTGTCAGGTAAACACTATAATCACTACTTGCTCCTTCTTATTTAAAGTTTAGGTCAAGTCATCTTGTTCCATTCATGGTTTAGTAATCTAAATCCTCTTAGTATCTTAAACTCCCTTCCTCTAACTTTGCTGCTACTAGAATTTTCACAGATAAAATTATTGAATTCATCAATCTTGAAAGTTTACCAAAAAAAAAATCAGTTTATTCTACTTTCGTTACTGATGCTATTAGAAAAGGAATCTTCATATGATACATGAATGAAATTAAGAATACAATGGACTATAATTTTTCAATCGATCATCTTTTTTAGTCATGAGAAAATATGTGAATGAATTTATGAAGAAATATTTATAAAATTTTCCACAGATTCAGTGAAACATCGCTATAGTATAACATACTCCCACCTTTTCAAAACTTTCTGAATTTAGGTTTTAATTTTGTTTCAAAATATGGTTATTATTTTATATCTAAAGTTGAGTAAGAAAACTTATTTCAATGAAATAACTTTGATCTCTATAAAGTACTTATAACAGAGAATTAATATTATATAGTCAACGCAGTTTTAAAAAATTGTTTCTAGAAGTATAAACAATTGTTTATACTCTCATCCTTACCCTTTTGATCTAAATCTCTTTCTTCGTCAACTCTGTCAAACTTGCTTACTTTTCTTATTATTTGCTGTTTACTTTTGGTTTATATCCTCAAAAACCTCCAAATTCCAATTTTTTAAATTGTCTTTCAATTTTTTCAGTTTTTCATTCAATATCCAAATATCATTTCTTGTTATGTCATAGCTGTTCCAGTAGTTCCTAACTTTATCCTTAAATCCTCTATGATTCCTCAGATGTCCAGGCTCTTAAATGGCTTGCCCCAAGTCAATTAACTCATGCCTAAGAATAAATGCATAGTGGTTATACAGTGATATATCAAGAACATATTGTTTGCTTTCTAACCACAAATCCAACAATTCTTGAGATATTAACACTCTACCTAATATACTTTTGACATTTTTCTGTGCACTATACCATGTAAATCTTTTAGTTATCATAGATATATCCATCAAGTCCATGCTCTCAATAAACTGATTAAAAGCCAACATCTCTCTCTTACCTGTGCCTTATTGACTTGATCCTCTCCTTTCTCATAGTTTCCTTATGGAGTTGAAGTCCCTAACGATACACTATACATCATTCCTATCTTCCTTCTAATGTGTAAAATTTTATCCTAAGACTTTCTTCTCACTGTAAATACACGGTGCATACACATTTGCATCATTCACCACCTGTTTTTTTTCTCCGCATCATTCACCACCTGTTTTTTTTCTCCTCACATCCCTTTTATGATTATAAACCCTTTATCGATGTTACAACTTCTTAATGAAAAGATAGACGTGTTCTATATTGTTAATATACCTTCTGCCCTATATTTAGCTTAAATTCTTCTCGAATTTTAACTAGATTTTCCAACCAACAAAGTCTTTCTTCTCATCATGAATTTGGGGTGATTGTGCTAACCTTGATCAACTTCGTTCTCCCCTCACTTCTCTGTCAATGGTCTTTGTTTGAGATTGTTGAAAGATTGTGTGAGATACCCTCTCCCCCTTCTTCCTCATCCTTCCCTTCACAATCTTGCCCATTTTTCTATCTCACCAAATGCACCCTAGGTCGTCTTCGCTTTATACCAAACATGGAGTGAGCTTTTGGAATGTTGTTCAATACTTTTTTGTATGTTGTTTTCTAAAGTATCCGCTTGGGCTATATACATTTTATCAATCCCTACCTTCGTGTTTCAATTTGGGCCATGTCAAAACCCCACACTTTATCTAACCATTGGGAGTCAACTATGTTTGTGCCAAGCGTTGACTCCCTCCCTCATCCTGTCTTCTTCATATTGTTGCTCCAGATATGATATGGAAAACTATCCTGATAGTTTCCTTTCTAATCAATATTCTGCTTTGTACCCTGACGCGTTCCTTACTATAGCTTATCACTTTCCATTTTTTGTCTCTCTTTGGTGCATGGATATCCATGATTGTTCATGATGTCCACTGAATTCTGGCCTGCCTTCACCTTCCTCCAATGAAATGATAGTTTTATTCAGATGAAATTCTTCCACCCCTCCAAATTATTGAAGCTTTCGCATTCAGAATCGGATGAGCATAACAACACTTTGAGAGCTTCTCAGATGGCATCTCTTCTTCAATCAACACCAGATATATGACCCAATTGATCGTCATCAACTTCCTGATCCTTGCTTCTGCATGCAATGGGAGTCTAGTTCATAGTCTTGAATATTCCAAGTATTCCCACCCATTGGTTACTTTATCCACCATTAACAATTTTCCCATTATTGGAAGCATTCTCTTCCCCATGATGATAAAGAAATCCCCCAGCATTTAACCCATGTTCTACTGTTGCCCAGTGTGGTTTGGTTATCCCAAAATTGATCGATTCAAATATATTGGATAGTCATTCCTTATGTTCTTCTACCATCTTTTGCAAAATCCCTTCACCATCCACTGTGATCACCATAGCATTGTCTCCCATGTTTACATAAGTTTTGTTAACATAAGTGTTTTAAAATACTTTTTAGAACAAGAAGGACTGAATGAGGAATAATATACAGATATAGCTTCATTTACCTATCAATTATTTAATCATATTATTATGGTCATATGATTATTTCAATTGTTAAAGTGTTGTTTTTCTTATTGACTACACATATGGTTAAACTCATATTTTAACATAAACATATATAGAAGAATTGTAGAACTTACTCAGAGAAATACAAAAGAAATCGATCTATGTGGAGATAAGAATTTTAGAAAACTACTCTATGTTATTTCATTCTTTTTTCTTACACGAGATTACTTTTTGTATTACAAAACATGAAATTTCCGGCTCAAAGAACAACAAATCTCATCATTTCTCATCTATTATTATTGGTTCATTATTTCAACTATATCCTCTCTTAATTAGTATTACTCTCTGATTTACACGTATGCATGCAGAAAAGATGTAGTTGAGATGCAGCATGGCTTCTCTAGTCGGGTGTTATCACTTCCTGACATCGGCACCTCGTGCAAAGGAATGGCTAAAGAAGCGATTGATTCAACTGAAGTTGTACGAGGCAAGAGTTACTGAAGTAGAAGATGTTGTGGAGAAGCTCAAGAAGAAGAGAGATACTATTCAGCATACTGTTGACGAGGAAGAACGTCGACACGGAAGAAGAATTCACGCTGAAGTTAAAGAATGGATAGAGAGTGTGGATAAACTCATTCTCGAATATAAGGAGTTCCATGAGGACGAAATATGCCATAACTATGCAGCGTTTGACTTTTTCGACAGTGGTTACCTTCCTAAGCCAGGGATAAGGTATCGTCGAAGTAGAAAAGCAAAGGATATCACACAGCAGGCAAACGAGTTGCTGGAAAATGCAAAGTTTGACATTTTATCTTATTGGTCTGGTCCACCCTCCATGGCTGCCTTTTTTTCAAACCTTGGTTATGAAAGCTATCCATCAAGAAATGACACTGTGAAAAAGATTACTGATGAATTCCAAAAGCCAGGTGTTAGAATGATCGGTCTTCATGGGTTGAGTGGCGTTGGCAAGACATCTTTGGTGAAAGAAGTTGTGAAGAAAGCCTTAAAAGATAAGATGTTCGAAGTGGTGACCATGGCAAGTGTAACAAAAAGCCCTGACATAAGAAAAATCCAAGGACAAATTGCTGATATGTTGGGGGTTGTGTTGAAGGAGGAAAGTGACATTGCAAGAGCTGCTAGGATTCACGAGATATTGAATAATGAGAATAGAAGCACGCTTATAATCCTAGACGATCTTTGGGAAGAAGTGAACTTTAACCTACTGGGGATTCCGTGTGAATTAGAGAAAGATGATGGCGTAACAAATGTCAAAGGAAAATCCCTTGATGTTGATAGCTCGAAGAATGTTAGTGATGGAAAATCCCTCGGCTTTGATGGTTCGACAAATAGCAAAATTGGAATTTTACAGGGTTCTAAAAGTTTCAACAAAGGAAAAGCCCCTAGCCTTGATGGTTCTAAGAGTTTCAATAAAGGAAAATCCCCCAACCTTGATGGTTTTAGGAGTTTCGGGAAAGGAAAATCCCCCGGTTCTGATGACTCGGTGAATGTCAAAAAAAGAGATATCCTTGGTGGTGGTTTGAAGAATACCAATGAAGGAAAATCCCACGTTGATGCTTCTGATCCGGTGAAAACAGAAAAAACTGTTTCTCAGTACAAAGGGTGCAAGATTTTGATGATTTCTGAAATCAAAGAAGTGTTATTAAGTCAAATGGAAGGGAAAGAAGAGTATATTTTCCCCGTGGAAGTCTTAAAGGAGAAGGAAGCAGAGATGCTGTTCAAGAAAAAGGCTGGAATAGGTGGCAAAAATATTGAATTTGACAAATTAGCAGCTCAAATGGCCAAGAAGTGTAAAGGGTTGCCAATGACAATAGTTATCACTGCAAGGGCATTGAAAAATAAGAGCCTTTCTGTATGGGAGGAAACTAACCGAAAACTTGAATCTCAAAACTTAACTGGAGCACCTGAATTTTCTACAAAGTTGAGTTATGAGCTTTTGGATGAGGAACTCAAGTTCACTTTCTTGCTTTGTGCTCGCATGGGTCATGATGCATTAATTATGGACTTGGTGAAATATTGTATTGGTTTCGGTTTTCTTGGAGGAATCAACACGGCAAGGCAAACCAGTGACAAAGTATATACGTTGGTTGCTAAGCTAAAAGAGTCAGGTCTGTTGTCTGACAGTTATTCAAGTGACCATTTCACCATGCAAGATACTATTCGTTCAGCAGCTTTGTCAATAGCATATAAGGAAAATCATTTGTTTACAATGACAAACAGAAAAGTAGATGAATTGCCTGATAAAGCTATCCAAGAAGAGTTTCCCACGAGAAAAAGCTTTCCAAGAAGACCTAGAGAAAGCCATCCAAGATTACCTAGGGCTTGTTTGAATTGAAGAGTGAATTTGAGAGAGTGAATTTGAGATGATAGTGAATGAAAATTTAATTGTCTGGATTAAGAAAAAAGTAATAAGATTTGAATGGATTTGAATAAAAAATTTATGAAAATTTGTAAATGATATAATAAATAAAAATAATTTTATATATTAATATATTTAAAAAATAATTTTAAATATTTTTTAATAATTTAAAATAATATTGAATTTATAAAAATACAATTAAATTAAAAATTAATATTTATTTATTTTATTATACAAAATATAAATATTAAAATAATAATCAATTATATAAATAATTATCCTTTTAAATTTATGTACAGTCAACCATGACAAATCTTTCCTTTGTTCCTCATAAAGTTTGAGTTAACAATTCATCTTGTTTTCCGTGCACTTATGTTATTTTAATTCTTGATATATGTGCTTTCTTCTCTTTTCCCCGCTGGGAAATTTTCCGCTCTTAGAAACAAACATAACCTTTAAGTCTTTCAAATTGTCAATAATAATCGACGTCCCAAAATAATTGACTGGTATTCATCTCCCGCTCATTGATTCTTCAATTTCATGCTTGCATAAACTTAGAATGCTTTCTTTGGAGCAATGCTGCATGCTAGATGAGGAATTATCCACCATAGGAGAGCTGAAAAGCTTAAGAATTCTTAGTTTTTCAGGATTTGATATTAAAAGTTTGCCAGCTGAATTGAGTGAGTTAAAAATGCTACAAATTTTTGGCATAAGTAATTTCTCTAAACTTAAAAAAATTTCATATGGTGTCATGTCAAGGTTGGCAAGTCTGGAGGAGCTGTATATGAGAAATACCTTGATTCAATGGGAGGATGAAGAACAAACACGACAAAGTAAAACAGCTCTTTTTTCTGATTTGAAACATTTGAATCAACTGACAACTCTAGACATACAATCCCAAATGTTTCCTACTTGCCGAAGAATTTGTTGTTCGACAAGTTATATAGTTACAAGATTGTTATTGGAGATTTGAGTTTATTTGTAGAGACTGATTTCAAGATGCCACAGAAATATCAAACAATGGAATTTTTGGCAGTACAATTTGAAAAATGGATTTGACATTTATTCTCTAAGGCCTTGTTTAGTTGGGAGAGTGGATTTAAGAGAATGGATTTGAAAGAATTTGAGTAAATTGTGTCACTAGTAGAAAAATAGTCTTTGTCGTCGATTCTGAGAGGCTTTTTTCGTCAGTTTTCGACCCGTCAGTTTAACAACCGACCTGGTGATTGGACTAACTACGTCGGTTAAGACAAGTAAACCGTCGGTTTTAACCGACGTGGTGAAGAGAACACCTACGTCGATTTTGGACACCCAACCGACGTGGTGCTTTTTCTAAAATAATTATTATATTAATCATAAAAGCATAAAATTGTAACTATTCTCTCTGCAGCAGTTACTTCCGGTTTAAGATAACTGCTAATAAAATTTCTTGATAGTACTACTAGCATGGCAATTATTCTTTGACTAGGAAAGGACGGGTTCTAGGAAAGGACTCTGACTAAATACACCAAAAACTGAAGTTTGAACTAGACATAATTTTCATAGTCCCTCAAATAGAACACCAATCTCTATCATTTGTTTAACCCAATACTATTTAACAAAATGAAACTTAATTTAATCAATTTAGACTCCCAGAAAAGAAATAGGTATCTATATGCATGTTATCCATAATAATTTTATAAGCCCCAGGCAATATGTCAAATATGTTGCATTGATCATCTATCCCCATCTCCCTCCTTTAAAAGTACAACTCATAGCTTTTATTTAGTTAGAATAGGCTGAGATCCATTTCTATTCAGGTATGTAACCATTGCAAAAAAACAATAACCAGGAACAAGAATAAAAAGTGGTGAGGATAACAGAATATTATTTTGTTTCCCAAAAGGAATCAAAACACTCACAGTTTTCCCAAATAAAGTTTCAGTAATTGGCTCTCCAAGCTTCTTCTGTTGTATGGAAACTTGCAGTTCATTCTGCATGAACATTAATTTTCTTCAAAAATATAACAACATTCATTCAGAAAGAATGGAAATTTTTTATTTGAAATTGAAGATATCATACTTGCTTTCGGAGGAGACCTAGCATTAGATATATGGCCATTTCAGCACAAGAAGCTGAATTTCCAGTAACATCACTCGGGATCCTAGAAACTTTGATTTCATGCTTTGTTGCAGCATCAATATCAATACCTTGGAGAAAAATTCATGATTTATGAATTCGAAATTATGATGAGGTTTAATGGGACGGGAGGAACGAAAAAAAATAAATAAAATACGAAATCACATCTACAATCAATATGGAAAACATGAATCTTCCTCAAATTCCACATTAAACCTAAACTGACAGTAATCACAATACCTTCCAGCCCAACACACACCATACTGCATTATAAGCTGCATTTGAACTGCACGAGAAATTATGTCTGAATCTAGCCTCATGCTTTTTACTATGCAGACATGATAATTGCCAATATCCTTGGGCACTCTTCAAAAGAGAGAACATCAACCTACAAACGCAACAGACAACTTATTGATCTAAACTAAAATTAATGAAACATTTTTCTCACTGTATTACAAAGATTGTATAACTGCCATGCTAGTAGTACTATCAAGAAATTTTATTAGCAATCTTAAACCACAAGTAACTGCAGAGAGAATAGTTACAATTATATAATAATTATCATAGAACAATGATCAAATAAAATACAAAAATTGCCAAGAATACAACATTCCCGAACCCAATACTATACGCACAAAACATGGATCAAACATAATCTAAAACATTTTAATTCGAACAAGCATTATAATCATGCAGATAAACATTCAATACAATCATTTCAAAGATGATAAAAGCACACCTCTTGTAGAGCCAAAACAGAGAAGACGACCAACCCAAAGTTGTGACGCCAAAACCGAACCGAACCCAACTCGGCCAAACAAACCCTACCAAAACCACAAAACACAAACAAATACTGAATAAAATAACAAAATCAGTTAAGCAAACGAAAATGGAAGAGAAACTAAAAAATGAAAGCTTCAAACGAAAGCTTCAAAGCAAACGCACGTTCAAATCGAAAATGGAACCGTTTAAAGAGACGCTCTCGACTTTGCGAACAAGAGGAAGTGAAATGGAGTACAATGAGGAAGCAATGGAGGTCAAAAAGTGAGGGAGAAGACTTCGGAACAGCGACAGGGAGAGGGCGCGCGCAGTGGAGAAGAAGAAAAGTTAAGTGAAATTTCGAGCTGGAGGTAAAATAGAAGCACAACATCGGCTCTGGCCTCCCAACCGACGTGGTGCATGCCCTGAAATTAAAAAAAATTCACTATTAACACACCACGTCGGTTTCAAAGCCCATAACCGACGTGGTGTGTGCCCTAATTTCAAATTTTTCCCCCAATTTTTCCCAATTTGTCATACAGCATGCACTACGTCGGTTCTGAGGCCGTAACTGACGAAGTGGACAACAATCCAATGTCGGTTCTGGCCTCTTAACCGACGTGGGATTCACGCGCCTTCTGAAACTTTTAAAAATTTGAATTTTTCTTTTTTATAAATAGGTTAATGACGGTTGTTTGTACCAACCGACGTAGGTTTTCTCTTCACCACGTCGTTTTTGGGACAAAACCGACATGGTGCAACTTCTTAAAATAATTACAATATTAATCACCACGTCGGTTATGGTCAAAAACGACGTGGTGAGTCCTTCACAACGTCGTTTTTGACCTTAACCGACGTTGTGTGTGTGTTTTTTTTAAAGAAACAGATTAAATTGACTACTACCCAACCTGCAAACAGTTCCAGAAACCAGATTTAATTCATTTTCAGTTCACATAATTTAATTCAGAAATAGTCCAAGAAATAATATACATAGCAATGTACACTAAAATGATCTTGTAATACATTAATAAAACTTCTAATACTAAGATGTACTTCTAACTTTAAGAAAGAACTTTGCCCATTCTTGTTGAACTTCTTTTATGTCAGACCTTGCCAATGGCTCTGTATCTATAAAAACCTGAAATAAATGTGAAAAGTTTAGTCTTAGAATTTCAAAATTAACAAACATTTGACATATATTATAAACTTATAAAAGAATAACTTACATGCTCCCAAGAATTCATGATCGCAGCTCTTGTTATAGTTTTCATCCAATGCATAACGTAATATCCACATTCCTAACTTCTTCTTTGCTTATTGCACGGTAATTCAATTTCAATGATCATAAATTTGAATTATATAGCTAATTGTAATACAGATAATTAAACTTAGAGTTAGCTACTTTAGCATGTATCCACCGGAGATTTTGGGTTCTGGATGACGATCTTCCGCCAAAAACCCTACAAACATTCATTGCACTAAAATCCAAGTTATTTAGTAAATTGTCTATGTATACATAAAAGAGTGATATATATTAATTAAAGTTAATTAAATGATACCTTTGTAAAATTTGTTTCATTTCGTTCGATGGCTTCTTATGCAACGAACATAACCAAACAATTGTGTTATCCGCAGGACACACAATCATCAGCTGCCAATGAGAGCTAAAATAAAACCTGTATTAGTAAAGTAA
>Ga0209700_106789_pt1 | contig 17150 bp, 6 predicted proteins | sample SiratroredBW_FD_187528 | JGI IMG/M metagenome (GOLD analysis project Ga0209700, IMG submission 187528) | Root nodule microbial communities of legume samples collected from California, USA - Siratro red BW (SPAdes) (version 2) | ecosystem: Host-associated > Plants > Roots > Nodule | place: USA...
AAAAAAAAATATATAAAAATATATATATATATATATATATATATATATATATATATATATATATATATGAGTGTATATATATTTCATGAAGCGGTTTACAAAGCGATGAAGAGGGAAGCGAAGGCCATCACTGCTACCAAACCCATCTTAATGCTTGAAGCGCTGCTGTCAACATCAGCCGCGGGACCTTCAGCGGCGGTTGTTGGGGCACTAGCACTGTCCAAGGGAGACTCGGCAATGCCCTCACTAGGTGGAGATGCAGCTGCGGTATCCGAAGGAGCTGGTGCCTTGGCAGTCTTTGTGGAAGCAGGTGCTTTGGCACTTGGTGTGGGTGGAGAAGCTTTAGCCTGTTGTGGCGATTGTGCAGTTGGGGTTTGAGACTCAAGACCTACGGGTATGATGGGCTTGGTGACCTTGAGAATGGAGATGTTGTAGGGCTGGGTGGTGACGGTTCTAACCAGGTCGGAGTAGTCGGAGGAGCCGACGGCGCTGAAGGCGATTTCGCCCTCGTCGATGAGAGAAACCTTGATGAAGCCTTGCTCCTTGACGGCGAGACCTGATAATAGGAAATAGTTTATTGACTATGTGAATGATACAAACTTATCGCATATACAATCTACCATGTAGAATGGTGTAGAATTATAATAATTTTATTGTACAAAATTATAACAATAATTTCCTATTATAAACATTTGTTTATAATCATAATTATTTTTTAGCAGATGTCTATATATAAACAATCAAATTTCTCAATTAATTGTTATATGACAAATATGATATTTTTTATACTTAATTAATAATCGTTATTACCTGAAGACTGGTAGAGGGTGGTGAGTTGTGGGCTTGCAGCTTGAGCTTCCACGAGCTTCTTCTCATCGTAGTAGTCAAGGACGATGTGGGTGCTGATGATGGCCTTGATGACTTCTGGGGACTTTCCGGCGATGGAAGAGATGCCGTCGTTGTCAACGGCGAGGACAGTGATGGTGTTGCGGCTGTTTATTTGGTCTGCAAGCTTGGCTTCTGTGATGTGCTTGTTGAATGAGGACAGCTCTGGATATTCTTCTAGCATTTTCGTGATGTCAAAGCCGTGAATTGCAGAAGAGAATGCAAGCAATAGTGCCATGCAGAGAAGAGAAGAGCTTTTGAAACTCATTTTTGGAGCCTTCTTTAAGCTTCTTCTCTTCTGATAGGTTTGATTTTACTTTTTTTTTTTTTTTCTTTTTTCTTGTATTTTATGCCTTTTGTGTCAAAACCAAGCTTGAAGAAAACTGCAGGGTTGAGGGAGTTTATATATGTGTCTTGCGTGTGGAATTGATGCTTTGGATTTGTGTGGAAAAGCCAGTTTTGGTACACGGTTAAACGTGAACCTCTGTCTTCCTAACTATTTGGAGAAAGGTTTGAAAAGCACGTTTGCTATATTTAAGTTGTTTATATTTTTAGGCTGATAAGGATTGGTGGTGATGTAATTACTATATATGTGGTTTCTCACTGTTATAACAGATTTTTCTTTTTTTTTTCTGGTGCAAATGTAGGTCTAATATAATATATTATATAGGTAGGGTTTTATATTGATAATACTATAGCTTTCTTTGTGCACGTCCTTTAGTTCAAAATTAGACTTTATCTATGACTATGTATTTTATTTCTGTTCTTAGTTAGTTACTCCTTCTAACTAAAAAGAACTCGTAGCTTTCCTTATCATATATTAATTGACAACTCTTTTATTCTTGCACCTATTTGTCTTACACAAAATCTTGACCTTAATGTAAGAAAACTTAAAAAAGTTTCTATATTAATAATTTGGCTAGTTGCATGATATTATGATATTTCCATTGCTTTCATTCTATGCTATTTGGATAAATGAGGTGAGTGGTCTTTTAGGAGAGTTAGTTTTTGAAATATCAGTTTTCGAAAATTGGGTTATACAAAGGCACTATATTTGTGGAAAAATTGATAAAAAGCTTTAAACCTCCAGCAGAATCCTTTTCCATGAATGAGAGATTCATGCTCTTCAGCTAGTTGCTTGATGAGACATGGTATATTAGGAACTATCAAATAAACATCAATTGTTTTAAGCACTTTCGTATCCTAAATTACTAGCAACTTTGCTTCCTCTTCTACCAGAAAGTCTTGCCTTTTCCTATCGACTTCAACAAAAAAAATAAAAAATAAAAAATTCAATTTGGCTGCTATTTACTAAGTATTCTGTATGAAAAATGTCCTTTTAGTTACTTACATATTATGCGTATTAAGTGTTCCTTGGTTATTGTCATAATTAATGGCTCCACTTATTTTCCTCTCGTAAATTTAAAAATCCTGGTCTATTATCCGTAAATGTTATCCATGTTATCAAAATCAACCTATCATCAATTAAGGTAGTAGATTGATGAATTAATGGTTCTAATGCATGAATCCATACATACTAAATTTGATATATATTAAATATATGAAATTTATATTCCAAGTAGTTCTACGATAAAATTAAGATGTTGATTGCGTCAACAATTCAATTCAATACCAAAAGACATACATTTTCTTCTTTTCAATATTAAATAATATGAAAAAATTATGATTGTATAAATTTCAAAACGAAATACTAAATTAGTTTAAGGATAATTTAGTAATTAAAATTGGAATATATATAGAAACGTGACAAATATGTATATAATTATCTATTTTCTCATACCTAATTTTAAAATATGGGTATTATTCATGCTCATGTTCATACTCATGTTTGGCTAAATTGGATATTTATCATCAATATTGGGTTGTGTTCGAACAATAATCATACTCATACCAATGTATTCTTAAATAAGATGTATGAACATTTTAAAGAAATTTAATTGTATAAAAGAGAGATTATCTCTGTTTAATAAGTTTAGGCTGCTATAAGTTTGAAAGTATTAAATAACAAGTTTAAGGTGAAGTCATATGTAAGTAAAGATGAAATGGTAACAAAAGGTAGAACATACCAGAATGAGAGTTAGAATAGGAAAATGTCTAAGTATAGTTGTACGAATGGTGGAGGCAATTTTTCAAATATTAAATGTTCATTGTAAGAAGAAAGATCACATGAGGAGGTTATTTCCTAATACTGTCTAAGCCTGTGATGTAGCTTCGGTAGAAGATGATTAAAAGTCATTAGAGGTTTTTATAGTGTCTATTAGTATCAATGATATATTGAGTGGATAATAGACTCTGGATGTTTATTTCATATTACTATGTCAAGTTTATCAAACTTGAATAAAAACTTATTGAGCTTGATAAGAAGGCGTATGTATTTAAAGGTAAAAAATGAAGATATCAAAGGGAACCCATGGTTATGATAAAAGGTGTAAGAAAATATGGTTTGTATGTCTTAGAAAGTGTTGTAATTGTTGAATGTCTGGTGGATAAACTATTTTATCCAAAACACACTTACGACGCAAAATATTAGGTCATATAAGCAAGAATGACTTGGTTCAGGTGTAAAAGCAAGGCTTGTTTATAACACAAAATTGATAAATTGAAATTTTTTAAATAAACAAAGCTTGTAAAGTCAAATTCAACATTGCAAATAAAGAATGAATTGACTATATATTATATATTATGTTCATGCTAATCTCTAGAGACTTAGATTACTTCCTAATACTTTAGAGTAAGCTACTTAATGATGACTATTCAAAGAAGCTACGGGTTAACCATTAGAAGACTAAAGAGAAAACATTTGAAAATTTCAAAATTGTAAACGTCCAATGGAGAATAAAACTAGTAAGGCGGTGAAAAGACTTAAAATGGAACATGGTTTTAGATTATATTCAAACAAAGCACCAAAAATTGGTTAGGACTTCTTAACCAATTAACCTAGCATAAAGGTTTCATAGATGATGGACGAAGGCCCAGGCAAGGCCCAATCATTAGATCTATGATCAAATACATTGAAGCTCAGGAGGAGTCAGAGGCACCAACAATCATCAAAATCCTGACAATTTTAAGCTTTGGTGGACAACTGTAAAAATATTGTGGAAGATTTTCCTTTGTAAAAATATTGTAAAACACATTTCTCCTTTGTAAAAATAAACCCTAGGTGCCTTAGGGTTAGAAAGGCACCTAGGTTAGGGTTTGGAGTGCCTACTCTAGTGATGACAAGTGGCACCTTCTCATTGGATGAGAGTGAGACGCTAGGGTTTGCGAGAAGCTTGCTCTACACGTTAGATTATCCTAACCCTAGCGTGTGATGCAAGCTAGGGTTTCTCCTTATCTTGTTCTACACGCTACCCATGGGTAGCTTGCATGAAAAACTACTTAAACTCTATAAATAGGTGTCTAGACTTTATGTATTGAAAACTTGATTTACCTTAATGAAAAACTGTTGAATTTTCTGCATATTGATCAAGTTTTCTATTGAGTTTCTTTTTCAAGAAGCTAGAAACTCTCTCTTGAAGGTTTACCTAAACTCCTTCAAGGCTTTCTTCACCTAGTTCACCATATCAAGAAGCTCCACCGTAGCTTCCTCCATACACTTCCGCCACCACTGTTCTTCTTCCATTCTCCATTGCTTTTGCCTCCATTGATGAGTTCATTCTTTGGTTTGAAAGGTGCAAAAGCCTCTTCCTACACCAAATCAACTGTAGCTTGCGCAAGAAGCTTCAAGCACCTAGGAGCATTTTCATCATTTGGTATCAAGAGCATAGGTCTACAAGAGATAAGTTCTTGATCTTTTTCCACTTTATTTCAGTTGTACTATGTTGTTCTTCATTGTTCCTTGCATGTCTTGATAGTTTGTACCGATTGAAAGCAGTTTCTTTGAGTTTAAACGGTTCAAAATACATCAATCTCCTTGAACCTTGCAAAAATACTTTGTTTAGGTGTTCTTGTGTGTGCCACAAGCTATCTTTTGTTTTGCTTGAGTTTTTGTTGAGTTTAATTGGTTGAAATTGATGATTTGTGTCTTAGCTTTCATTTTTAAAGATCCAAAGTATATGTCAAAGTCATGTGTATATCAACAATATCATAAACTCCTTAGGTTGAAATGTATAGACTGAGTGTTCGTGAAATTGTGTATGAAAGAAATATTGAACATAAGGTGTTTGATGAAAGGTGTCGTGCTTTGGTTGCATTTTTCTTTTCATTCTTGAGTTCTTTAATTCACTATTAGATCTTTAGTGATTTTCTTAGAGTCTTTTATAATTCCACATGTCTTGAGGTTTGTTCAAAATCCTTTGGATTCTATAGGTTTCATTTTTCAGATCTGCGGTTGTTTGATGAAGGTTACTGAAACTTGAGAAATTTACTGGGAACGGAATACTCCGTACTTGTGCATGAAAATTTGTGTGAAGACTACCTTGAAATGTTTTAAACATACTGTGAAAAAGGTGTATTCTAATTCAATCTATAAAAAAAATTATAAATTGTAAAAGCCGAATGCTCATTACTGGTCAAAGACTGATGACAGTGTAGAAAAACGCCTGTGTTTGATTTACTGGGAGCAATTTCGTGACCATTTGGACCTAAATTTTTGCATGAACATAGCTTAAGATGTTAGGAGTATGATGTTAAAATTTGGTGATTTAATTCGGTGTGGTTTGGACACAATAAATTTTTGACTCAGCACTGCCAGACACCTAATGCATGGGATAAGTACTGTTGCACTGGACCTAAAACCGCTCTCTGTTTTGGATTTACCTAGAACTATGCAGTGCTCTGTTTTACCTGAAATTTGGTTTGGACATTTCTTATTGTGTTGTGAATTTGTGGTAAAAATTTCATGAGAGTAGGAGAACCATACGGAATATCATAGATACCGCACCTGCTACTGCCAGAGAAGTGAAAATCTAGTTTTATTTTCTGTTTTTCATCTACTCTAGAGCCATTCGTAGATAATCTTTGAGTGTTGCACTTCCGTTTTTAAGCCTTAATTTTCTTGCTTGTCACTTTTAATTACATTCCTTTGAGTTTGTCATTAAAAATTCTCTTGAGTTGTACTATTCAAATTGGCCTTTATTGCTTTATATTTTTGACCTCATGGTGAACTAGTATCTTGATGAAGCACTTGAGTTGAGTTGGAACTAACACATCAAGGACTGAATTTCCAAACAATATTGGAGGATGAATCACAATGGGAGATGTGGTCATGTTGCTGAAAAGTTTCATTGAGCAAGTACACCAAAAAGGGAGTGATACACTAATGAGGCAAAATCACAAATATGTGGAGCGCATAGTTTAGGAATTATAATTTTTAGCAAATTTTCATTGTATTCTATTTGAGTTGTCATTGCAAAACTCGTTATCATTAGTGGAATAGTTCAACGTTTAGATGGTGAAGTATGTCTAAGGTCCTTAGTGCCAAAGAACTTCACCTTAGGACTCATCTAGATTTACATTTCACAAAGCTTTTGTTTAAATTTTCCTACTTTCATTTTATTTCTTTCATTGATCAAATCCGACTAGTTTTAATTTCACTGAGTCGCCTTTGTTTGTGACTTATTATAAGAACGACTGGAAAAGTGCATTGGCTCAGACTCTGGCATAGTCTTGGTATTTAAGTTGTCCCAGTGATGCACCTCACTTTCTCGGGAGACCCCTAGTGTGCTAGACTAGTTTGTCTTACTTTTAAAGTATTTCTTCACAAAATTTAAGATGTCTCCACATTTCCATCACTTTAATGACAATAAATCCAATGACAATACATCAGATTTTAGAAAAATTTTGGAAGAACTTCGGATTTTGAAAATAATAGTATTCTTAAAATTATTTTTATTATAATTATTATAAATATTATTATTATTATTATTATTATTATTATTATAAATATTATTACAAATATTATTATTATTAATTATTATTATTATGAATATTATTTTTATTGTTATTTTGTTTACATTATTATTATTATTATTATTATTATTATTATTATTATTATTATTATTATTAATTTGTTAAGATTGTTAAGGGAATAAATCTGTTAGTAAATTGATGGATAATTTACCGACGAATTAAATCTAACGGTAAATTGGCAGTTAATTTATCGATAGATAATTTGACAGTAAATTTTTGCATTGATAAATTTATAGGTAATTACTAACAAATTTAATCGGTCAATAAATTAATAGTAAAAATTTTTGTCGGTATTGACATTTTACCAACGATAAAATTTTGTCGATAATTTTTTGTTAATATTTTATATTTTTCTTGTGTTGACTAAATCTAAGTCTTGAAATACATAAGAGACGTATGCTTACAATCTACGAGAATAGTTAAACTAGTTGGTTTATTGTTTAATTATGTTCGTGTTAGTTTTGTGAAAATTTAGATAATTTCAACTCACCTTACCTTCTTAATTTGGAGAATAATACTAAACTTTGTGTCAACACCTAGTTTCATCCGGTTAAATAAAATTATTTTTATAAATGAAAAAATAAAAAAATAAAAGGAAAATGAAAACAAAAGAAAAAAAAGAAAATTTTGGGTCTATTTTGGAAATAAATAGCAGAAAAAGAAATAAAAAAATAAAAAAAAAGGTTAAATGAAGTCCAATCCCTTAGGGGTTCAGTCAGAAAAATAATTTGATCTAATTGGAGTCCAATTGAACAGGGGTTCATTTAGAAAAAAAATAAAGAAAGAGTTGTAATCTAATGTGATGAAAAATAAAAAAAAATACTCGTAGTTTGGTGAAGTTTAATCTATTGGGGGTGTGTTAGAAAGGAAAAATGAAATTGCTATTTTGCATTTCCCCTAATTAATTGTTGATTAGTGTGTGCAGCAGCCTATGTCTCTGCACTTTCTCCTCCAATTTTTATGTTTCATTAATAGGAGTTGTTATGCTTATTTGCTTATTTATATTTATATTTATATTTATTTTTATTTTTGGACTTTTTATTTTTCAGGCTGTCTTTCCAAGTACCTAGTTTTGGTGTACAAAAATTAATAAAAAATAAGAAAAGTAGGAAATTTGAATGGGTGAGTGTATGCCTTTTAAAGAATTCAGTTTTGTAACCTTTTCTAATAATTGGTGATTATTTATGCAAATAATATTGATTAATGTATCAGTTAAGGTGACATTAACTAGAGGTGATGGTGTGAAAAGTTAAAAATTTTTATAAAAAGGAGAGATATTCATGCAAGGGGAAAAAGAGGTTTTTCAGATAAATAGAGAATAAAAATCATTACACAGTTTTTTTTTTTACACCGAGTCTTTACAAGCATAGCAGGAAGAATCAAAGTTTTCGAAAATTCAAAGATTACGGTCAAATTTTTCAATTTTGTAGAAAAGCAAAATAAAAAAAAAAACATCTTCAACCGGTATGTATTTTATGGTTTTTCTAGAATCTGGTTTGTAAATTCTACTCTGTTTTGTACTCATGTTGGCTTTGTAATTTTATCTGTAGGGTTGCTATGTTCTGTTTGATATGTGATGATATCAAATGTTACTATTTTTATATTTTAAATAAATAAAAGTGCATTGTGAAAAGTGTTCTACACGATACTTAGACTTGCTGCCAGAAGCACAATTCCCCAGCCATTCTCTCAGCAATGCCAGAAAAATACCCAATATTAGAAAATCATATCCTTTCAAATAGTCACTCATTAGAAACCCAAACAAAAATAGGAAAGATATGCAAGAGCATTATTAGACACCCCAAATGATGATTCTTGGCCAAGTAAAGGGTGAAATTCAACTTCCAAATTGCAAATCGAGTTGCACCAATGGGAATTTATGGTTGAATGAAGAAATAAGTATCATCCCTTAATAATGCATGTTGAGCTTGTTTCCATACACAAAAACATCAGAACTCAAAACCACAGATAACAACAAATATTTAAATAGAACAACTGAGCACTTATCCACCTTTAATCCCAACCAAACCAAGAGGTTGATGCTCCTGTCACAATCTCCATCTCAGTCATCCCAAAACATCCCTAAACAACAAATTTCCAAAATCCTAAATATTAGTGAATTCAGAGCAGTCAACAAGAACCCTAAACAGATTAGGAATTCCCAAACCAAAAGAATTATACTAGCCAAACCCAAACAAGTCTAAAATCAAAACCAAAATTTAGGAAACTTGAAATTAGCCAAATACCAGAGCCAAATTTCTTCAATTCAAAGTCAGGACTAAACATCAGAAGCCAAATTTCTCCCATTCAAAACAAAACTCAATATTAGAAGCCAAACTCAAATGCCAATTCCAAACAAACAGAGTCAAACTCAATACCTCCCTACCACTAGTGAATATTGTAGCACTGCCTAAACGGTGTCGTCGCCATTTCCATGACGTGGCAAGTACTGCCATGAGCGCATTAATCAAACTTTTGAGCCCCTTTAATCTTTTCCCACACCGTTGCCGCACCACACTCCATGGTCACGCCACGTGACGGTCTCACCATCGTGACTCATCACAACCACTGTATCCCCCCAACACTGAACGCAAGTTGCTCTATAACGACGCCGCTATCGTTGTTCTCAACCCTAAAGGGCGCTAGGGTTCTTCCTGAGAAGATGAGAATTGGCGAAAGCATGGGACGACGTGGAGAAAATGGAGGAAGTGATGATTTAGTGGTAAAAGTGAGGGGAGTGGAAGAGGTGCAGGGAGTGGCGGTGTGCTGCTGACTCCCTTCTTCTTTTCAAGTATAACCTAATTAGGGTAAAGGACATGAGCAATGAGGATGGGACAGGACTTGGTTTGGCTCATTTTTTTTTTATGTTTATGTGAAAAAGGTTGACGGGGTACAACATGAATCAAAGGGAGGTACAGTGCACAACCTTAAGTTTGGCCCAATAGAGTTTTAGGTGTGCAACTAATACAAATAAAAGGAGGTGCAATTTTTAGGCTCACATAATATTAAAATAAGGGTGTAGTGTTTGGACTCACCAAATATAAAAAAAATACAATAAAAATATGAAGCGGAGCTTGATCCACTTTGTATAAAAAATTAACTTGAGTTGTGTGTTAGGTTCTTTAGCCCACTCATTGTTTCTTTTTTCTAACTTTATTATTTGCCTGTAGTTCATTTTTTTTATTATTTCATTTTGCTTTAATAAACTAATAAATAATGTTTTATTTCAAAGAAATTTTTAAAAACTGAAAAAATATATAAAAGTTTAAAAAATAAAAAATATAAAACATTTTTAAAAATAATATATATATATATATATATATATATATATATATATATATATATATTTTTTAAAATAAAAAATATCAATTTTTAAAATAGAACTATGTGAATCCTGATTTTCAATCCTGAATAAAAATACGTAGTACCAAAGTCAATCATTGTCGGGCTCAAAAAATAAAAAAAGAATATTTTTCTTTGTTTATTATTTGTTTGTTATTATTATTATTTTTGTTTGCATATTTTTGTAAATATATATTTGTTTGTTTTTTTAGTTGTTGTAATTACTAATTTTTTTTAAAATAACATTTTGTAAAACCACACTCATTTTTACTTATTTGATTAAAGATACCGTTTTAGGACGTGCGTTGTGTGGGTACTAATACCTTCCCACACATAACCAACTCTTGGATCTTAAATTTGGTTCATAGACATTTTATTTTTGGTTTTTTTTATAGTTTTTCATAATAAACTATGATGACGACTTCAATCCCTATCCAAATATTTTTAAAATATATTTTTTATCGCCCTGTCATGATTTCGGTCAAGACACTTTGCAATGTGGATTATGTCATGTTTGGGTTTCTCTATTTTATATTGTGAAACATAGATGTGGATATATTTATTAAATTATTTTCTTTAATGACACTCTAATTATATTATAAATTATCTATATTCATAAATTATCATTATAGTTATTCTTTTCAAGTTTATTATTCTTGATGAGAATGTCTATAATTTTATGTATGTCTTGTATAAAAAAATGTTTATTAAAACTGGACAAAATGTTATTTATGGATGAATTTGTAAATAATTACATATAGATCCTTCTTTAGGTAATTATGTACAATAATTTGTAGGCAAATTGCCCACATAACTACCATACATAATTACTTGTGAATATCAACTTATAAATTTATTTATGAATTTTTAAATTTGTAGGTAACAATTATATACGAGTGATTTACCTACGTCTTTGGTCATAGGTAATCCATGACTAACTATGTTTTACCTATGTATTTCTTATATTATCTACTGTAGGTAACAACAATTTTTCTTGTACTGTGAACAATAGATGTCCCTTAGATACTTTAAATATGAAGACGTTTAATGAAATATGGTCAGGATATTCCTCAAATTTTGAAAATCTAAGAGGTTTTTGTTATGTTATCTATGCTCATATTAGGCAAGCAAAACTAAGAGAAAAGGTTCTATAATACCCTAAAGGTGTGAACGCATACAAACTATTTTTGTTTTAAGCTAGAATTTAAGAAATATATCATCTATAAAGATTTTGTCTATAATGTAGTTAAAATGGCATATCAACCAAGAGTTTCAAAATGTGTGTCTAGAAGTAGTCATGAGGTTGAGAAGACAAATATTAAGGTAGAAACTAACAAATAGTTTGAGTTTCTATAGTTTAATGATGTAGATGGTATGATAAAAGAAGAGTCAAATGACACAAAAGCATAACAGTCAATGATAGTTATAGTATATCAAGTGAACAAGAAGAACAATCAAACTTCCTACAAAGTATGGAAATGCAAATATTGGGTTCATCGCTTTGATATCATCTAGCTTGAACTTCTTTAGCACCTCTTTGACATATTTTGTCTATGTATGTAGTCAAACCATCTACTTGCTTGATTTGCAATCTTAAGAAGAACTTAAGCTCGCTCATCACGCTAATCTCGAACTCATTTTGCATTAAACTTGAGAACTCTAGATATGTAAGTTCATTAGTAGCACAAAAAATTATATCGTACTTATATATCAACAATAAAAAAGTCATTAGAATAATTTTTTCAAAAATAAGTATTGTCTACTTTACCGCGGGAAAAAAATGTAACATCCAAATTTTATAAAACTATTTAAAATATAAATTATTACATCATTTGATCAACGCTAAACTGCGTCAGCCTGACCAACGCTAAACTGAAACATTTTATGGATCAACCTTTGTGACGACCTGGCTAACACTTAATGTCTTAGAATTAGAGTCCAATTGGCCAATGCAAGTGTGTTTGAATTTTTTGCGTTGGCTAGACCGTTTCTATTTATGCCCATTTTAATGGTCGATACTAATTTTGAATAACTTACACCCTTTTAGCGTCTACTATATCGAAGAATACGTTGATTTTTGACCGACATTATATCTTTGTTTTCTTGTAGTGAAGATAAGTAGAACAAAATTTTCTACTGTATATACAACATGAACTAAAACCTTTGGTGAGATACAATATGAAGAAGTTAGACCAACTGTATTAGTGGTTTTATTTGTCTTAAACTGATCTTTTTTTCCTTCTTTTACATGATAGGCAATGAAGAATATTGATGGAAGAGAGCCATCTCATGCAAAAATGTTCATTATGACACACAAGTCTAAGAATGAGAAAACCAAAGAAATTATTGTATGATAATCTAAATCCTTATCTATTATTTTCATAATAGTTTTCTTTTATAATATTTTTATAATCATTCTCTTGTCATTTTAATTCATTTTCAGTCAAAGCTTGAGAATGAAATTGCTTCTCATTCAGAAGAACCAGATAAAAACACAACTCTAGATGATATATTTTTCCAAGTATTTGGAAAAGATAGACATAGCTATGTGCGCACATATGAAAAAGGGATTGTACCTTCAGACTTATGCGAATCTAAATCTAAAGACAAGTTAAAAGAGCAAGTGGAGGCCATTAAAGTTGAATTTTTAAACAACTTCAAGTTTGCTTTTACTCAATATTTTTAGAAGTCATGGTTTCAAGCTTGGAAATCATCCAAGATGTAAAAGAAGAAGTTGTTGTTGAGGTATATTATATAATTTTACATTAAACTTATTATTGAATTAGATATTATACATTACATGCCTTTTTTTGTTTTACTTTGATATAGAAACAAAGTCAGACCACCTCCATAAACAAGAAGGAAAAAGAGCAGTAAACTAAAACTAAGTTAACAAAAAGGTGAATTCATGTAACATACTTTTTCTTTATTTTATGTTTATATTATTTAGTAACTAATTTTGTTAATCTTAATTTGAAACATATTCTAATATTTTTTTTTTATCTAGGAAATAAGAAGATCACAAATATCTATCCAATGCCTTTGAACTGTTCTTGTAAATCCTTGTTCTCTAAAGTATTTTTCAACTTTTGTTCTTTTGGTTTATTGACTATAATGATCATTATTATAGGCAACCATTTGAAAAAAGTTATAAAGAATTCAGATAATTTTGAAAGAGTAACTGAAATTCAATAAATTGATAAATTTTAATTATTTCAAGCCATTAAACTAGGTTTATAAAAGGGTTGTTAAAGCATGAAAGTCTATGACTAATGAAATAATTTTAAACCTTTTTTTCATTTTTAAGTAATTTAATATTAAGTAAGTCTCTTATTTATGACATTTAGCCTTATTTCAATATAGTAGTCAAACTCAAAGGAAAACTCCATGTCAATAAATTAAATGAAAGGTTATTAATATAATTTATTATCAAATTATAGTTTTTATTTATAATAATTATTTGTTTTTTTTTTCATTCTATATAGGTAATTTGTTTCCTTTGTTTTGTATTGTTATTTTAATTGTTTATTAATGAACTCCATTTAACATAAGTGGAGAGGCCAATGTTGTTCAAGGAAACAAATTGGAAGAGGAGAACGTAAACCCAAAATTCATTTTGGTGGGACTAACTTGAGTAAATTGAAAAGCAAGAAATCTAAAAAAAAAATAAGAAAAACAGACAAGACGTGTAAGTCGTTCTAATTTGTCAACTTGAACAATTCTTAATTTTAATTCTTTTTTCTGTTTAGAAACATGATTCAGAAGTATATTTTGCAACTTAAGGTATTGCATGTTGCAAATACCTTTTCACCATGGTGGAAAGCAATGACTAACATTGTAATTAGTTTAAATACCACCATCATGAATGGAAGAAGGTGGTGAAAAATCAAATTTGTTTTTATATTTAGTCAGAGGCATCCTTGTCCTTAAATTCAAGGAAATATGTTCGTGTCTCTATCAGTCAGATGGAGAAGTTTATTGTTGCCTTTCATGAAATGTGCTATATGTGGTTGTAGAGCTAGTCATGGGAAATATGGTGAGGCGTGTTTGCACATTATAAGGGAAGAGGATCTTTCCCTTGCAACAATTGTTATGGCTGGTTTGGGGGTATTAGCTGCAAGTGACGATGAAGATAATGTCGAGCAAGACAAAAATCTTGTTTTCTGTTGCTGCTGCAGTAGCTGCTAGAAGTACATTACGTCCACCATTATTACAAACTCTTCTACTGTGTTGGAAAATGCATGTTTTTGCTTTTTTTTTATCATATTATAAGAGATGAACAAAAATTAACAAAGGATATGAGAATGAAAATATTCTCTCTGTTTTTGTATATTTCATCAAAAATAGAGAACTGAATATATACAAGTATTGTACCCATTCTAGGTATAGCTAAATAAAGAAAAGAAAAGAAAATTATTACAATATGATAATGTCATAAAAACAAATAAACAGAATTGATGATAATTTGATTCTACCATAAAGACAAAATCACATAATTAGTTTCCTTCTAGAAGCCTTTTATCCATATCCTCTGAAACCCCCTCGCAAGTTGGGGAGCAAATATTGATGAGACCCAACTTGGAACAAATATTCTTGAAAGACTGAGGACCTAAGGCTTTGGTATAAAATGTCTGCTAGTTGCTTTGTGGTGGAAATGGGAAGAAAATGAATGAGACCGTTTTTCAAATTTTCTCTAACAATGTGACAATCTATTTCTATATGTTTGGTGCGCTCATGAAACATTGGATTTGCTGTAATATATCTTGCTGAGTCATTGTCGCAATATAAGAGAGATGGTTGCTCAAAAGGAACTTTCAAATCTTGAAGAAGATAGATTAGTCATTGAATTTCACAAGTAACAGTGGCCATTGCCCTATATTTAGCTTTACAGGAACTTTTTGATATTGTTCCTTGCTTTTTTGATTTCCAAGATATAAGGGAATTTTCAAGATACACACTAAAACCAGTCACTGATTGTCTTGAATCACTACAGGTGCCCCAATCACTATCACAAAAAGCTTTGAGATGGTCAGAACTGCTGGATGAGAAAAATAAGTCAAGACTTGGAGCTCCTTGAATATATTTTAGAATTCTAATTGCTGCATTATAGTGAGCAATTGTAGGCTTATCAAGAAACTGAGAAAGTTGTTAAACAGAAAATGTGATGTCAGGTCGGGTATTAGTGAGATATATAAGTCTTCCAATCAACCTTTTATAGGCATGAACATCACTAAAAGGCACACTTCCATTAGAAGACAATTTAACAAGGTTATCCATAGGAGTGACTGCAGGTTTGCACGCTAAAAGACCTGCATCTGTTAACAATTCCAATGTATATTTCCTTTAATTCATCATTATCCCTTTCTTACTTCTTGCTACTTCAAAACCAAGAAAGTATCTTAAATCACCAAGAACCTTGATCTTGAATGTCTTATTCAAAACTTCTTTGACTCGATCAATCTCTTCTTTATTATTTCCTACCAAAATTATATCATCTACATATACCAATACTTCTGTAAAAGATCCTTCAGAAGAATTAATAAATAGTGAATAATCATTCATAGATTGAGTATATCCCACAGAAATAAAAAAGGATGACAGTTTAGCAAACCACTCCCTACCAACTTGCTTAAGGCCATATAAAGCCTTTTTTAATTTACAAACTTGTCCTGGTTGAATAGAAGTCAATCCAGGAAGAGCAACCATGTATACATCTTCTTTCAACTCTCCATGTAAGAAGGCATTATTTATGTCTAACTGTTTTAACTCCCAGTTATATATAGAGGCTAGAGAAAGAAGCAACCTTATTGTAGATATCTTTGCTACTGGAGAAAAGGTTTCAAGGTAGTCAATGCCCTCTGTTTGTGTGTATCCCTTTGCCACTAATCTTGCTTTATATCTTTCAACAGTCCCATCAGCGTTATACTTTATTTTGAATACCCATTTGCAACCTATGGCAGTTTTGTTCTTGGGAAGAACAACAATCTCCCATGTTTGATTTGACTCCAAAGTAGATATCTCACACTGTATAGCCTTCCTCCAATAGTCATATTTCACAGCTTCAGAATAAGTGTTTGGCTTAACATGTGAAGAAATAGACATAACAAAAGGTTTATAAGATGGTCATAATTTATCATAAGACAAAACAGAATTCAAAGGATATTTAACTCTAGAAGATGTATTGGAAACATTGAGATTACAATGATAATCCTTTAAATACTCAGGTGGTCTTTTTGGTCTGGTACTCATTCGAATGGACTGTGTTGTTTCATGATTTTCATTAAGGTTTTGGTCTCTATGGGAACAAACTTCTTCAGGGATCTGAACGTCTAATTCATGGTCATCATTAACATTATTTTCAATATTATCACAGGGTGTAAAAATGACTTGTGATGGCTTATTCAAAATAGGTTGATCTTCTGTAAAAAAAAAATTGATCATAAATGTCTGGACTCTCAATTTCATTGCTAGTATCTTCAACCTTTTGATATGGAAAAACATGTTCATAGAAGACAACATCCCTATACACAAAAATTTCTCTTGATTGAATATTGAACAAAATATATCCTTTTGTCCCCTTCTTAAAACCAATAAAAACACATTTTGATGCCCTTGGATCAAATTTACTTCTATTTGTTGACAACGTGCTAGCATAACATAAAGACCAAAACACCTTTAATTGATTAAAATCTTGTGGAGTTTTGTAAAGCATTTCATGAGGAGAAAAATCATTTAAAATTGGTGTGGGAAGCATGTTTATAATATGTGCAGCATGTATCACAGAATATGACCAATAAATTTTGGGTAAATGAGATTGTATCATGAGAGCTCTTGCTACATTTAATAAATGATCATGTTTTCTTTCAACTATACTATTTTGTTGTGGAGTATTGACACATGAAGTTTGATGTATTATTCCTTTATTGCTAAAAAAATTAGTCATGAAAAATTCAGTTCCATTATCACTTCTTATTACTTTTATTCCTGTCTCA
>Ga0209700_106793_pt1 | contig 17143 bp, 13 predicted proteins | sample SiratroredBW_FD_187528 | JGI IMG/M metagenome (GOLD analysis project Ga0209700, IMG submission 187528) | Root nodule microbial communities of legume samples collected from California, USA - Siratro red BW (SPAdes) (version 2) | ecosystem: Host-associated > Plants > Roots > Nodule | place: USA...
ATTGCTGAATCTAAGTCTTGGGTATTGGATTAGATGTTAGTCTCTGGTAGGGGCATACTTAATTGGTTTTCAGGAAGACGATAGGTCAATGTGTGGCCTATATGTGTGATATGGTCTATGTGTGGCCGATATGTATTGATGTGGTTCATGTGATATCTTTATGTATGACGTTTGACATGAGTACTTGAAATGAAAACGGAAAACTTGTATTGAAACTTCATATGCTAGACTTTAAAGAAATTCTTATGACTGAGATATTCTGTTCTATTTGCATATATTTAGTATTGAAACTTATATGTTAATCTTTTAAGAAATTCTTGTGAATAGCTAATATGGTTTGCTCTTTATTTATGTATTGATTATATTATAAAATTTTATTTTCACTAGCTTACCCTTGCTTTTCTTGTTGTTTTGTAAACTGCGATGATTGTACTATGTACATGAGCAGAAATAAATGCAGATGCTGGAGTATGTGCAAGAGTGTAGACTTTATTTTGGAAATTTGATTCTTTTGTTGGATTCACTATATGTTAAACAATATACATTTTTGGGATGTTACACCAGAGTTTATAGGAAGTATCATCTTTCACAATACAGTCATACTTTTGTTCCCTAAACACCTTTTTGCACTCTTATTAAATTGAGCATCGGAGAGTCTTCTACAGGTGAACCCTTATTCGATTCAACGTCTTTCTTTATTTGTCATAGGAATGGATCTAGCGTTGTTAAAACAACCGTCCTTGTATCTCTATGTAAAATAATTTAAAAAGTATTTTGTAGATATCAGCGCGGTTGTATAAACAACAGCGATAGTATCTCCCTGCAATTTTTTCAATTTTAAATATTTGTGTGCTATTCTCGCTCCAACTGTGGTGATATCTCCTGCAAAGTTAATACAATTGTGGTTGTTGTGGACAACTGCGGTGATATGGTTGCACTTAATTTGAAAAATGTCACCGCGTTATTTTTAGTTGCAGTTTTTTCCGCAATGATATCGTACTGGGAAATGTGTTTTTTCTACTAATTTAAAGTCATTGTTTTAGCTATTTGAATATTGAGCTGCAATAACTATTTGATGTCAAATAAAAATATTTACTTATTTATATAAAACAAATTAGTTATTTTTCAATACATGAAAAACTGTAAGACTTTAATATTATCTAAAGATAAAGTTTAAATAAATAAATTATTTATTTCACTCATCTTTCTAAAATTCAAAATTTCTAAACTCTCTTTTAAGTTTAGAGAAGAATCTTACTAGTATGTGTTATCATGTTATATTCTCAATAAGTTTGCAAGATAATGAACAAAGTAGACATTGAAGTCACAATGAGATGGTGGGTGAAGTATTCATAACTTGTTGAAAGAAATCCGTATAATGGGTAATTTTAAAATCAATTATGTAAGTCTTTTGATTTACTTTTGTCCGTTTACCTAATTTTCTAAAGGCTTTGGACTATTCTTCGAATATTATATTATTATTGTGCTTAATTTTGTAACCCTTAAAATGGATCAGGCGTAAGGGTGGTTCAAGGCTCAAGCAGGTAAAACAACCGCTTTAGGCCTCAATGCCTCAAAGACCTCAAAAAAATTTAATATGCCTTAGGCCTCAAGGCCACAAAGGCCTCAAAAAGATTTAATATGTTTTAGGCCTCAAGGTCTCAAAGGCCTCAAAAAAATTTAATACTCACATATTATTATAAAATAAAAAAATATTTATTTTTAAAATTATACTAACAAAATTTTAATTAAAAATTTAAACATTTTAAATGACTTAAGTTTACATTGGTGCTATAAATATTATTTAATGACTTTAAATTTATATTGGTACTATAAATATTATTATTTAATAAATAATATTCTTGAAACTTTCTTATAATAAATTAATAATGTTTAAAAAAAAATTGAACAGTCAAGGAATCTTTCTCAAAACTTTCTAATTTAATATCATCTCTTTATATGTCATATCATTGTATGACTTTTCCACCCCTCTCTCCTTCTTTCTTCACTTATCTCCTTTCTTCCTCTGTCTCTTTGATCCTTACATAATATTATTTCAACTTGTTTTCAATTTCAAATTTCTTTAATTTCATTTCATATTTCATGATTCTATATTATGCATTTATGGGTGTGTGTTTACTTGGAGACTTTGAGCAGTAGATTGATTATTGAGGAAGAGTTTGTGTTCAATTTGGCTCCTTGTCAGTGCATATTAGGTAAAAATAATATGAGATTAATAAATTGATCCCAATTTTTTTTTGCATTATTGTTTAATTAATCTTAAAATAATTTTTGCAGATTTAAGAAGATAATTTAGAGAATTAGGAAGTTACAAATTATATTTAAAGACATACCAAAGGACAGGATCCAAAGATAATGTCATAATAGGAGACTTTGAGACTCTACAATCAAGTTTATTATCTTCAACAATCATCCTTTTTTAACTTAGACTTATTTTATATACTTATAAATTATATTCAGTGTGATATATATTATAATTTTTAATTTTATATAAAAATATACAAATATGGCAACTAGAAAATTTGAATCAGGTTATTCAAAACTTAAAAAAAAAATTTGAACTTTTTGTTAGAATCACAAAAAAGGGGCTATGGATAAATTTATAAAAATAAACACAAATAAATAAATTATAAAAAATACATGTGAGTCTTCTTTGAATGAAAAGTATTTGAAACATGATAATTTATTAGATCTTGATGGCTTAGATTTATTTTCATAATTAAATATCTCAAGAGAGATTATAGGATTGGATAATGATAAACCAATTGACATTCTTAATTATATAAAAAGAATAAATTCTTTTCCAGATGCATATATAGAATAATGTTAACAGTTACAGTATCAGTTGCCTTAGCTGGAAAGAGTTTTTCAAAACTTAAACTAATAAAATCTAATTTAATATCAACAATGTCTCAACAGAATTAAACCGATTAGCTTTTTGTCTATTAAAAAATATTTTTTAAATAAAATTAATTATGATAATTTAATAGATAATTTTGCATCACAAAAAGCTCAAAAAATAAATTTTAGATAAAAATATCATAATTTTAATTATTTTATTAATTTAAAAAAGACCTCATTTTTTTATTTGCTTTAGACCTCCTAAAGCTTTGAGTCGCTACTAATCAGGCTTAAAAAGTTCATATAAACAAATTCAATCATTATCACTGAGAGGGGAAATTTCCCATTATGGTGCAATTTTGTTTGGAAATGCCCATAATGGGTAATTTTTTTTTTAATTACCACCGTGGGTAAATCGTGCCATGTTATAGCGATATCATAATAAAGAAATCGTGCCACTATTGCATGATTTTGTTTAGCAGTCAATGAAATCGTGCCATATTGACACAATTTTCTGTGTTAATTAAAATCATGCTGATGCAGCACGATTTTAGGATATTTTTTCTGAACTGAAATCGTGCCACCTCAGCACAATTTTAGTTCAGAAAAAGGATCCTGAAATCGTGCCATATCAGCATGATTTTAGTTCAAATAAATTACACTGAAATCGTGCCACCTCAGCACGATTTTAGTATAGTTATATTATTTGTGATTGGTTTCCATAAGTGTAGTGTGAAATTTTTGAAATTGATAACAAATAAATTTTTCATTAAACTAAAAGCATAAATAAATTAAAAAGTTAAATGCGTCATTTTTCATTAAACTAAAAATATAGGTTACATTGAAAGATTACTGTCTATGGGGACAGTTTGTTTTCTTGTGACCTTCGTTTCTACAATATGAACATTTCTTAGGCCTATTGGGAATTGGGTCATCCATTTCATTATGGATACGGTTTGTAATTGGTCTTCCAGCTTTGTTTCTTCTCATGTGTGGGTCAGGTATGATATTTGGACCTGTGTAAGGCGACCAATAGTCTTGGTTTTGAATTGGATAGAATTGAATTTCATAGGCCTTTAAAATGTTGTTGAGGTTGTAAACGGGAGAAACGAATGTGGCTAACTGTAGATGAGAAAATGAACAAACAGCTATGACATGTGGACAAGGCAACTTCAGGGCTTGAAACTGTCCACAATCACACCACCATTCATTTAATTTGACTCTGTATGACATAGGTCGGTGGCGAAGTTGGGGAGTGGGTATTTCCTGGACTTCAAACTCTGAGTTCTGTCTATCATAGCGCTGCACAATGCACATAGCTGACTGTTGTTCATTTTTGCATAGCTGTGCAGTAATGTCTTCCGGATATAGGTGACCTGCTCGTAACATGCACTCCGCCTTTGTCCCTCGTTCAACAAACCAGTCTTTTGTTCGTTCAAATGTAGTTTTGACAATAGCACATATAGGAAGAGACCGTGCACCCTTTAGAACCGAGTTAATGCATTCCGCTAGATTTGTTGTCATGTGCCCGAACCTTTTACCCCCATCATATGCTTGAGTCCACTTTTCCAGCGGTATTTGATCTATCCAAGACACTGCTTGCTGGAATTCTGAACGCATGGCAGACAATTTGGCCATAAGGGTTGGTTGTTTCATCTCGTAAGCTGTGGCAATGTAAAAAAAAAAAATTGTGACACACGAAATTATGTATATATATTGAACGGACATAGTGACAGTAATGAGAAAAAAAAAGTACCCATGTTAATTAATTGTTGTTTTAACTCGGCGTTATTGAATCTTTTGTTGAAGTTAGATGCAATATGTCTGATGCAATAGACTGAGGACAACCCATCTCCTTCCCATCTAACTTCTTCCGATTGCAATGCAGACAAGATTGCTCTTCCTCTGTCAGTTATGAGGCAAAGATTGTCTTGAGGTGTGACATGCTCACCCAGTAATTGGAAAAACCAGATCAGTGCTTCCTTTGTCTCCCCTTCAACAATGGCAAAAGCTAGAGGAAAAATGTTTCGGTTTCCATCTTGACTAATGGCAGTTAAAAATGTTTTGTGATATTTGCCAGTCAAAAATGTTCCATCCACTTGCACAATAGGCTTGCAGTACTTGAAGCCTTCAATGCAAGGTTTAAAAGACCAAAAGACACGCTCAAAGATGTAAGTAGAGTGGTCTTCAACATCATCAACAACGTTTGGATGTCCTGTACATTGTACAATTGTCCCCGGAACAACTTCTTGGATAGCTTGTAACCATTTGCGAAGATGGTTATATGAGTCCTCCCAGTCACCAAATTCCATCGCAAGTGCCTTTTGTTTTGCAATCCAAGCTTTTTTATAAGAGACAGAATAACCGTACCGGTTTTTTATTTCAGCCACCAAACTCTTTATCGGTATTGAGGGGTTGGACTTCACTGAATTTACAATAATAGCAGCAATTTCGGAAGAGTCAAAATTAATGTGATCTTGTGAAAGAGTAGTTGACAAGCACGTGTGAGGTGCTTCTATCTTTTTGATTTCCCATTGTTGGCGAACTTTGCTGAAAGATGCTCTAAGTCGCCAATTGCAATCATTGCCATAATTGCTGCATCGTACCACGTATCTGTCTATCTTTGACTCTATGACCACAAACTTAAATCCTTGGTCAATATGATATTGTTTGATTGGACTGACGGTAGCCTCTTTACTTTGAAAACACATGCGTTCTTCCAGATCAAACTGAATATTTTGTGCTGCTCGACTGAATGAATGATGATGTTGTGAAGAAAAATTTGATAGAGATGGTTCATCTAACAATAGTTCCTCATAGTCATCGTCATCTGAGATATCATCAACGATATCCGGAATGAATGGTTCATCCGTAATTATATAAGAACTGCTTCCAGCATTCCATGAATCCATTGTAAAAAGGATTTATGTCTCGGTGAAGATGAAAGAAATTTTTTTCTGTCAACAGACGAGTAGAAGAAGATATGAATTTATGTCTTAGTGAAGATCAAAGAAATTGTTTGCTGTGAAAGGCTAGAAGAGGGTTTGGATTGTGAAATTCAAGTCACATATTATGTAATGTTTGAACTATTTTAAATGCACAACACACAGTAATTTTGAATTTGAAAATTTTTAAAATAATTTGATTGATGGATGTTGAATGTTACGTTACAAAATTACTCTAGGGAAGAATATTAACTGTGTATAGGTCTGCACCAATTACTCATTCTGCACTATTTTATTCGTTCTGCACCAATTTTTCTTTCACGCTTCCATACTATTTGAACACGTTCATTGAAAAAGCCCTAGTGTGGCTTTGGTTGGAATCAGAACCAAAGAGATATCGTTGCATATTCCCACGAAATCTGTGCAATAGAAATCGTGCCACATCAGCACGATTTTTCGTTCAACATAGTCATTCTTCACAAGTTTGAATGCTTTTACTGAATGCTTTTACTTTGCATTGAATAATGCATGTGGGAATGCATGTGGCATGGCAGAAGCGTGATGCGTGATGCTTGCCCAGAAGCGTGTTCAGTGAATAGAAACTTTTAGAGTTTTAGGCTTTATAAACCCATGCCTTCTCACCTTCATTCATCCCTACTTTGGACAACCGAATCTCCATAGCCATGCTTTTGTTACTTTGATTTTGGTTACCAATGGTATGAATATTTATGTATTGAACCTGGTAGGTGCATATTGGAACTGTAACTCTTGGTACGCATGGGAGTTTATGTTTAAACAAGTGTGACAAAGTCTTCACAATGTGCATTGCATTAAGGAATTGCTTTCAATTTATTTGTCGTTTTCCCATGTGATATACTGTCAACGTTTTTTTTTTTTGTAACATAACCTTCATTCTTTTAAAACCAATTAACATGTTTAATCTTAAATAGTACATAATATGCCTTATTATTGTTTATTTTATTTTTAATAACTACTCAATTATTGTGTTAGACAATGTAATAGGTACCGAATGAAATCCTAACTATGTCTTCTATTTTAATAATTTTATGTAGTTACATTAATTTTATAATTATATTAACTAAAAATTTTAATTACTGTGTGATACTTAATTTTAATAATTGTTTGAATTATGTAATTTAAATCATGTTTAATACTTAATTGTATGATTTAATTGAATATACCAAAATACAACTCTTGTATGACATTAATTAATGAGTTATTCAAACGAGAATATCATTGAAATTGTAGTGAATTATATGATTTTTTTTAATTACCAAATTATATTAAATGGATATTCTATCTATTTAATCTACATTTCTTTTAATTATTTATTGAAATAGTCCTGAAACCTTTATTTTATGATTTATTTTAACCAAATTTTATTCAATTTTTTTTAATTTCAACTTTAGTGCTAACTATACATATTGTTTAGATCAATTACAATGGCTTATCAGAGTAGACTCCCATCTAATATGTCACTTTTACACCTACAAAATAAACATGTCACAAAAGCTTTATGGGAAGGAAATGAACGACTCTTACGTCCTAGAAGACATGCGATCTGGGTGATCAAGCATGCGGATTTAATTCACCCACGTGTAAAAGTAATGATGGATACAGCGGGTTTAGGACACCTCTTATCGTTCTCTGATATTCTGATAAATCACCATCTCGTAACAGCACTAGTCGAGAGGTGGAGGTCTGAGACCCACACTTTCCATCTTCCGATTGGAGAAACCACGATCACATTAGAGGATGTGGCCTTGCAATTGGGTCTGCCAATTGATGGAGAACCTATTACTGGAGTCATGAGTGGTGAGTTGGTCTCTTTCTGCCAAGACCTCCTCGGTACCACACCTCCAGAAAACGTGGTATTAGGAAATACCATCAAGTTGTCGTGGTTGAATAACACTTTCCAGCAACTTCCTGAGGGTGCAACAAATGATGTTGTAGCTCAATACGCTCGAGCACATATTTTATCCTTAATTGGAAGTATGCTCATGCCTGACACATCAACCAGTAGAGTGCATTTAATGTATTTGTTGTTACTGGCTAATCTAAACAATGCCTCAAATTTTAGTTGGGGTTCAGCTGTTCTGGCATCTTTATACCGTGCTCTAGACCACGGGATTGACTACAACCAAGAAAACATTGGTGGATGTATGCTTCTGCTTCAGTGTTAGGCTTGGGACCGCACTAAATGTTTATCCCCATCATTTCCCCCCTTATCCACAGAAGAAATTAATGCTGGGGTTGGTTATCCACTTGCTAAAAGGTAACATACTGAATTGACCTCAACCTTCTTTTTTTTATTGTTGTAACCCTAAACCTTGAAAATTGTGTTTATATTTTAAAGGTGGTCACGAGCAACATTGCAAAGACAACACCCACCAAGCAATACTGTGGCTATTCTCAGGCGAACTCTGGACGACTTACAACCACATGAGGTATTTTCTTGACATTTATGGGCTACATATAATATTATCGAAAATTCTAAACTAATTTATGTAATATTTTTTTTAGTTCCTTTGGACTCCATACAGTAAGCCTGATGTTGCTCCCCTCATTGTTCATGATGTGTCTCCTGTAAGTTGTGTAGTGGTGCCTCTCATCTGCTTCACCACTGTTGAATTCCAGCAAGCTGATAGGGTCATGCGACAATTTGGGTTTCGTCAACCCATTCCAGTTGATCCAGTAAATTTAGATGAGGTGCACAAACAAGATATAAGGGGCAGAACTGACCGATATTGGCCACAATACCATCAAAATTGGATAGCGATGTGGAACGATCGACACAATAGACTAATTCAAGGAGTCCACTTTAATGGTAATGGCCATTTGCGTGATAACACGTCATACATGCAATGGTATATTAGCCATGCTATCCGGTACCTTTCGCCTCCACAACGTCCACCCGCCGACGATGTAAGTTCACACACCTTTTCTTTTCATTGTGTTCTTTCACTTGACTAATTTTTTTCCCTTACAGTATGACATGCCACAAGAAGCACAACATCAACCTCCATATCAACATGTTGGGTCTTCTTCTTTCCATCCACAGTTTCCTCCTTACACATTTGGTCAACCAAGTCACTATGGTGTTCCTCCACCTGCACCATCCACATACATGGACCATCATCAACATATGTCATACCAATCTCTCTTAAACCGAGTTCCATCTACATTTAACATGTTTCCATCTCAAATGCCTGGTTTTTCACCTCCGCCAAATATCTTTGGAACGTCGTCATTCACTCCACCATCTGCATTCCATCCATTATCATCTTCACAATACTATCGACCCAGAATGCCTACACCCGAGCCACAAAACGATAATGACGATGATGATGACGATGAAGATAACAATAATGATGACAATGAAGATGATGACCCTCATCCAGTACCACCTCCATCACACCATACCAGACCTAGGAGGCAAAAAAGAAGACCTCATTGTGGCACGTCGTCGCATAAATAATTTATTACATTTTGTAATCATATTAATGAACTTTTTTATTGTACTCTGTTTATTAATTACTATTTTTATTACTTAATTCATGTATAAATTAATTTTAGTTTGTGAATAATCATTTTCATTTTTAAATATTCCAATAACTTTAATCATATCCATCATTCTAAATTTCTATCAATTTTCATAAATTCATGAGGTATTGATAGAAGAAAATAAAAAAATCTTTTCAAATAATTAAATATTACTTTAAAAATATAGTTATATATTTATATATGAGATTCTTCCAATAATACAAAAATAACCTTTTTGCATTTTATTAAGGCTTTCACGGGTTTATATAAACTCCACGGTACATCACTTACGTACACCAATCACAAATATTATAAATATACTGAAATCGTGCTGAGATGACATGATTTCAGTGTAATTTATTTGAACTAAAATCTTGCTAATGTGGCACGATTTCAGGATACTTTTTTTGAACTAAAATTGTGCTGAGGTGGCACGATTTCAGTTCATAAAAAATGCCCTAAAATCATGTTGATCTGGCACGATTTTAATTAACCTATAAAATCGTGCCACCATGACACGATTTCATTGACTGCTAAACAAAATCGTGCCACTGTGGCACGATTTTTTTCCTTACAGTATCGCTATGCCTTGGCACGATTTACCCACGGTGGTAATTAAAAAAAAAAAATTACCCATTCTGAGCATTTACAAACAAAATTGTACCATAATGGGAAATTTGCCCACTGAGAGAAACACACATAATGTTTTACACGTCATTTCAGCTAGTTTATAGTTTTTTTTTTCGAAAATCTGTGACCATGTTTTTTTGTAATTTGTAGTGTTTTGTTTCAGACACTATTAAAAGTACAGTTTCTTATAATCTCATTTTCAGCTTTTAAAATATTCCTATTTTGGTAGTTTAAAAAATTATTGTTTAAAAAAATACTTTCAAAATATTTAATAAATACAAAATAATTCATAAGAAAATATAATATTTAACTTTTTATTTATATTCATAAACTACTTTAACTTATTGTTTCCTTTTGAGCTTAACTTATTGTCTTTTCTTGAGCTTAAAAGGAATGATATGGTAAAAAAAGTATAAATAAAGGTTATGCAACCGAAAGTAGTATGGTTCTAATGACCTTATGTTATTCATGCCTTACTACATAAAAATAGGAGATCTACTAATCCATGAACTATAATTATAATTAATTATTATTATTATTAAAATCAATCTTTTATATATATATATATATATATATATATATATATATATATATATATATATATCAAATACTACAAGTAATAATTTATAAATAAAATTAAATAACTAACATTTTAATATCGAGTTAGGTGATTATTAGAAATGATAATAATAATATAAAATAAGATAATTCTCAGTAATTAGGAAACTAAAAATTTCTATTTGAGCTAACCTAGAAAACGATAAAAAAAATATAAAATTAAATTTTCACAAAATTATCATCTCTTCAACATTTCATTATTCTTTGTTTTCTTTAATATTAATGGGTTTCTCCTAGCATACCATTGTGGTTATAGTCTGAGCTTGAAACCCAAAAAATAGTACATTATATAATATATTAGGACCGAAGTGGAGTGAACCATATAAAAGGAGTCATCGCAAATAAAGCATAGCCGGTTGGAGGAGACGTTAGATGAAGGAACTATCCCTTAAACATGAAATATAATAAGTTTGAAATTTTGTTTCAGTTTCTGAACATTAATTTTAAAATTTTATAAACATTAGATTTGTAATTTTGTTTTCATGGATAAAAATTTTTGCACATGGTGACACTTTTTTCTCTTAGTTAAGTTTTTAACAATTTTTTTTAAAGGTTTTTAATAAAGTCTAACATATTAATGAATTCTAGTATTCTCTCTAAACTTTGTGTATTATTTGTTAAATATTGAATATCCAGATGACAAAAACATGGTGGAAAGACATATTAATATAAATTTCAAAAATATGACCAAAAGGTATGTTAAGGCATTTTCATAGGAAAACTCAAAAAGTAATAAGGAAAGACATGTTAAGGCGTATTAATTGGGATCTTAAAAGTATTAATTCGGATCTTAAAAAAATTATAATAAAATTTAATTAAAAATGTTCAAAATTTATAACATAATTAAAAGTTAATTAAATCATAAAATAAACTGCATTGTACTTAATCATCATCTTGTATAAGTGTACCTTATATTTTTATAGTGGTGATTGATGAGGAGGGAGAACGTGTCAAACATTTTGTCTTTCAATCCCTCTGCTAATCCACGACAAAGTAATATATATATATTGTTCTGGCAATATGAATCCATGATGACGTTGAAGTCACGATGAAATGGGTGGGTGAAGCATTCATAACTTTGTTGAAAGAAATCCATATAATGGTAGGATTTTAGATAAAGATCAATTATGGGCATCACAGATCAGCACTATAAAGTCTTTCTACTAATTTTAAAATATTATATTATTATTGTGCTTAATTTTCTAACACTTAAAATGCATTAGGCCTTAAAAGTTGATATAAACTAATTTACTCATCATCATTAAGGGAAAAAAAATAGATAATGTTTTACACGTCATTTCAACTAGTTTATAGTTTTTTCTCCTAAAAATCTGTGACCATCTTAATAGTTTTTGGTAATTTATAGTGTTTTGTTTTAGACACTATTAGAAGTACCGTTTCTTAAAATCTCATTTTCAGTTTCTTTTTTATATTATTCCTATTTTTGTCGTTTAAATATTCGTTGTTTTAAAAAATACTTTAAAAATATATGTTATCCATACAAAATAATTCATACAAAAATATAATATTTAATATTTTTTCATTTATATTCATGAACTACTTTAACTTATATTTATAGTTTAATTAAATTTTAAGTATAAAATAAATTTGAATACAAATTTAATTGTATTTTGATTTCTTGAAAAGTTAATAAAAAAACTTTAAGAAAGGACATTTTGCGAAAAAGTTTAAAAACTAATTCATCCCCCTTTATTTAAATAAGTCATTTGAATTAATCTGTATCTAATTATAAAATTAAGATTGAATCGATTGTTAAGTTAATTTCTAAAATTAGAAATGTAAATCATAATTATAAAGTGAAAAATTCAAAATCATAATCATAAAGTCCAAGTTATATATATAATTATAAATATGAAATATGTATGTAAATATAAATATATATTTTATAAATAAGACTTGCGGGATGAATAGAATGTGAATTTTAAATATTACTTGATAGATAAATAAGAGAAAGACGTGATGTTGAGAAAAACAATTTAAGGTAACTTATGCGGAGAAGATTTTTACAAGAATTTTATGAAGATAATTTTAAAAATGGATTTAGATATTAATTTTGAAGATAATCTTTAAAATGGATTTCAATATTAATTCTTAAAATTATTTGTTTTAGAAGAAATAAAGTAAAAAAAAAATTAAAAATATTTAAGGAGTTAGTCACCCTAAATATAAAGTGAGAGTGCACCACTATATATAGCCTATTTAGTATACATAACTCATAATCACTTCTTTCAAAGAAAAAAAACACTTGTTTACTATTGAGAGTAAGTGTGAAAATGAATTCCTCCATTTTAATGGTTGTGTTTGTTCATTTTTGTTTGGTTTCTCTTAGTATTTGTAAAGAGACATTGTATATTAGAAGTGAGAGAGAGACACTATTGAAATTGAAACATCATCTCAAAGATTCTTCAAGCAGACTTTCTTCTTGGAATGCTCCTGTCAATCCCAATTGCTGCCAGTGGCATGGAGTTATTTGCAACACCATTACATCTCATGTTGTAGAGCTTCACCTCACCACTTCACCTCCTTTCAATGAAAGCCTAGAAGCATATGAAGAGTATTCTAGAAGAGCATTGGGTGGAAAGATAAATCCTTGTTTGGTTGATTTGAAGCATTTGAATTACTTGGTTTGAGCAACAATCTTTTTGAAAGTATTCCAATTCCTTCTTTCATTACAACAATGACTTCCTTAACTCACCTCAATCTTTCCCATGTTGGATTCAAGGGCAATATTCCTCCTCAAATTGGAAATCTATTCAATTTGCTTTATCTTGATTTGAGTTATGTTGCCAGCAGAACAATTCCTTCCCAAATAAGGAATCTCTCCAGATTGATCTACCTTAATCTGAGAGGCCCTTCTTATGCTGATAAAGCTTTCATTTATGAAAATGTTGATTGGCTATCAAGTCTTTCAGAGCTTCAATATCTCGATTTGGGAGGTGCAGACCTATCCCAATCCTTTCACTCGCTTCATACTCTCCAAGCTCTACCTTCTTTGATGCACTTATATTTGTCTCGATGTACCCTCTCTCACTATAATTAACCATCCTTTCTTAACTTCTCCTCTCTCTTCACTCTTGATCTTTCCGAGATTTATTATCCTTCTCCAATTTATTTTCTTCCAAAATGGTTGTTTGGACTCAAGAAATTTGTTTCTCTGACTTTAAGTTATAACAAATTTGAAGGTCCAATTTTTTATGGTATTTGAAACCTCACACTTCTTGAAAATCTTGACTTGAATGGAAATTCATTCTTGTATTCTATACCTGATTGGTTTCATGAGAGTCTTCCTCGTCTTAAGTTCTTAGACCTATCATCCAACTTCTTACAGGGGATTATTCCTGATGTCTTGGGAAATATGACTTCTATGGTCACACTTGATCTGTTAGACAATCAACTTGAAGGTTTGATTCCAACTTCTTTGGAAAATGTGACTTCTTTGATTACACTTGATCTGTCATACAATCAACTTGTAGGTTCAAGTGCAACTTTTTTGGGAAATGCGACTTCGCTAGTTACACTTGATCTATCACACAATCAACTTGAAGGTCCAATTCCAACATCTTTGGGAAATTTTATCTCTCTGGTCATACTTGATCTGACACACAATCAACTCAAAGGTTCAATTCTAACTTCTTTAGGAAAAGTGACCTCTCTGATTATTCTTGATCTGTCACTCAATCAACTTTCAGGTAATCTAACAGATCATTTTGAAAAATTTAAAAATGTTATCAAAATGGATTTTTCTAGAAATAAAATTGGTGGACAACTTCCAAGATCACTTGGAAAACTTTCATCATTAAGAGCTCTTATTCTATCCTCAAATCATTTTAGTGGAAATCCATTTGAAAGTCTTAGATCACTCTCTAAATTGTCATACCTTAACATTGGTGACAATTGTTTTTAAGGAGTTATCAAGGAAGATCATCTTAAAAATCTTACCAACTTGAGCAAGTTTTATGCATCAAGAAACAATTTGACTTTAAAAGTGGGTCCTAATTGGCATCCTACTTTTCAACTTACCAATTTGGATATGTGCTCATAGCAGTTAGGTCCCAACTTTCCATCATGGATTCACTCACAAAACAAACTTAAATATTTAGCATTGTCTAACACAAGAATTTTAGATTCTATTCCCCACTACTTTTGGGTGGCTTTTTCTTCTCTTCAATATTTAAACCTCTCTAATAATCATATTCACGGTAAGATTGAAAATTCATTAACAAATCCAATATCTTTCCTGACCCTTGATCTAAGCTCAAATCACTTGCATGGAAAATTTCATTTTCTTTCTAATGAAGTTCAATGGTTAGATCATTCAAGTAATTCATTCTCTTCCATGAATGATTTCTTATGTTGCAAGCAATTTGAGAAATTTAACTTGTTTCTTCTCAATCTTGCTTCCAATAACTTATCAGGAAAAATACCTGATTGTTGGATAAAGTGGTCAACTCTGATGGATGTAAATTTACAAAGCAACCATTTTGTTGGGAACATGCCCTCATCCATGGGCTCTTTAGTTTGGTTAGAGTCCTTGAACATTCGTAACAACTCATTGTCAGGAATATTTTCTATCACTTTGAAAAGGAATAACCAATTGATATCCTTAGACCTTGGAGAAAACAATCTTTCAGGAACTATTCCAACATGGATTGGAGAAAGGTTGTTAAGATTGAAAATTCTTCGCCTTCGATCAAACAATTTCTCAGGTTATATTCCAAATGAAATGTGTGATATCATATTTCTTCAGGTATAACCAAATGAAATGTGTGATATCATATTTCTTCAGGATTTAGACCTTGCACAAAATAGTTTGTCTGGAAATATTCCAAATTGTTTCAACCACTTTAGTGCCATGACACAAAAGAACAAAAGTCAACATTTAATTATCAGTTCTAGTCTATTTGCATCATTTACTCGAGGATACAATGTAATCGGTATTATTTTATGGACAAAAGGAAGAGCTATAGTGTACAATAGTATTCTTGGTTTAGTGACAAATATTGATCTTTCTGATAATAATTTATTAAGGGAGATACCTAGAGAAATCACAGATTTAGATGGTTTGATATATTTGAATTTTTTCAAGAATCAATTATCTGGCCATATTCCACCAAGTATTGGCAATATGAGATTGTTAGAATCCATTGATATATCGAGGAATCAAATTTTGAGGAGAAATCCCTCCAACCATAACAAATTTGAGCTTTCTCACCCACCTAGACTTATCTTATAACCATTTAGAGGAAAAAATTCCAACAGGCACTCAAATTCAAAGTTTTGAAGCATCTAACTTTGTTGGAAATAATTTGTGCAATCCACCTCTACTTATCAATTACAATTCTAACCAACAAGTTGCATATATTGATAACTCTCGAGGGAAGAATGGTGAGCATGAAGTGAATTGGTTCTTTGTAAGCATGGCACTTGGATTTGTTGTGGGATTCTGGGTAGTTGTTGCTCCTTTGTTCATTTATAGATCATGGAGATATAGGTACTTTTGCTTCCTTGATGACATATGGTATAATCTGCAATCATATTGGTGATTGTTGATTTGTAATGTAATGGTATTATTTTAGTTGATGTTCATTTATTTTGGTATCAGTTTATGTTGTCTACATTTGTGTTTGTGTTACTCACGTTTTGTATTCTCTTCATCTTAGAATGCAACAAGAATTCGTGGTGTATCAGTTAATGTTTGTGTCATGTTTTAATATTGTTTAAATAATCTAATAATGATGGATAAGTTGTTAGTTCTCCTTTCTCTTCTCCTCCATTACTTAAAAATATTGAGCCAATTGAAGCAACAATGTCATTAACATTAACATTTATTTTTCCTTATAATTCTGCTAGAATAAACTGTATCTTGCCTTGGTTATTATTTTCGGTGATGCAAATATAACAACTACCTCAAAATTTTATCACTATTAATAATGTAGAAATTATTTCCTAAAACTAGGTCACATTTTTTCTTAAAAGAAGCTGGAAAAAGTAATTAAACAAATTCTTTGAGACTTTGGTAAATCTTGTGGGTTTCTGATGTTGGTCAAAATTTTTGTTAGTTGTGCGGATCTCAACTTGCTGTTGCAAGGCCTATCAATTTCCAGTTACAGTTATAAAATAATCATGACTGAGCAAAATTTAATGAAATTTCTCGTAGAATTAAATTTTCAATATTGAGTTGAAAGTAAATATATATTTGAAATTTGTTAAACTTAAAACTATAATTATTTGGTTCAGTTCGGTGATTTAAAATAGTTTGATTTACTTTTCAAAAGCCTCCTTACGAACATTTCTCATTTTATCTAAACTACTTAATAAATTGCATAAGAAATTTATGTTTCAAATTCTGAAATGATACTAATTGAATTAAAGCATAAATTCCTTTCTATTTTCTAATAATTTAGTTATGTTAAAACTATAATGTCAATAAAAGCTAGTCAACTAATTTTAAAGTAATTATTCTTTAAAATAATATTTTTCAATAATTTAAAATATAAGATTAT